>Ga0247770_1000677_pt1 | contig 31773 bp, 43 predicted proteins | sample UWRJL136409B6_FD_179943 | JGI IMG/M metagenome (GOLD analysis project Ga0247770, IMG submission 179943) | Plant litter microbial communities from Arlington Agricultural Research Station in Wisconsin, United States - UWRJ-L136-409B-6 | ecosystem: Environmental > Terrestrial > Plant litter >... | reverse complement strand
AACATCCCCCTCACCCACGCATTATAATACCCCCAACCCATACCCCCCCTCTGCAACCACCCCGGAACATACGCCGTATCAAAAAGACTCGCTATCGTCGTATCCAGCGGCTTGTTCCGCTTCTTCCCTGGGTACGGCCGCCCCCAGAACCGCAGGATTACGGGCTCAGGGGTGACCTTTGGGGCGACAAAGAAGCCGTTGCGGTGGGAGAGGAGGACGCGCGACACGGAGGGGTGGTTGATTGCAGCGGAGGCGATATCGTGGGCGGTTTCGCCGGCGCCGAGGACTAGGATTGTGCTGCCTTTTCGTTTTACTTCCTGGTGTTCTTGGCCGTCTGGGCTTGAACTCGAGGGGGGGTTGGTAGCAGGGAAAGGGAGGAATTCGCTGAGAGAACCGGGGTGATTTTTGAAGGTGGACGAGTGCAGCGTGCGGAAGGTGTGGGTCGATGCGGCGGGGAGGGGGGATCGCTGCGAGGAGATGGTGTTCATCCAGGAGGAGGAGGAGGAGTCGGGAGAGGAGGTTGATGGGTCGGGGATGGCCCAGGTTGAGGGTGAAGTTGAAGTTGCTGGAGGCGCTGTTTGTTCAGCGGGGAACAGATTCTCGATGTTAGTTGGGATACAGGGGGTGAGATGGAGCCCCGAGCAGATAATGACGACGTCGCATTCGTGGTCGGTCGAGATTAGCGTGTCGCGGTTGAGCGTAGTGACGATGTGTCCGCCGCCTTGTCGGCGCCGCACGCTGCTGACGATGGTCTTGCAGCGGATGTGGCCGAGGATCTTGAAGTGCTTGGCATAGTCGAGCAGATACTGCACGTACCGCTCGGGCGAGATGAAGTCGGGCGCGTCCTCGGGGAGTCGGAAGTCGGAGAAGGCCGTGAGGAACTTTGACGACACCAGCTCGGCGTTGTCCCACACGCGGTACCTGAATGTGCCTCCGAGACATTCTTCGGCCTCGAAGAGCTGGGCGTCGATTGGCGCAATGTCGGGATAGAAGTGGTGAGCCGTCACGAGATGCTTGAGCGCGACCAGGCCTCCAGGGCCACCGCCGATGACGATGACTTTCATTGTCACAAGCTGGCAGTTGTGGATTGTTGCCGACAGCGACACGCGACGCTGACTTTGGGGACCATCGTCTTTAAGAGGCCGGGACCCGTACGCTCGGTCGCGGCACGATCTGCACGCGGTGCATCCACCAGCCCAAAATCTGACATCGCCTTGGCCGTTGCAACCACACGTGCATTTGTTTGCTCCTGAACGACCTGGGATACGCTAAATCGCTTTGGCGGCCCTAAACGGCCCTAAACGGCCCCCAAATAGCCCGTCCTGTTACATCGCCTTGCCCTAGTGCCACCAACGATCCGCTTCCAACTTCTTGGTTTTCCGGAAGCGAGAAAGGTGGATATGGTGCTGTCAGCTACCAGCCGCTTTATCTCAGCATCAGGAGATGTGAAGCTGGTCTGTTCAAATTTTCGTCGAGTCGTGTAGCTACACCACCCTAGACATTTAGGTACCTAGGTACACCAAAGCGTTCTAGAGCAACTAGTCCAAACGCACACAGACCCCATATTCGCTCAGTATTTGTCCCACAACGACATAGCCCGTGATGGGCCCTGCGAAGTAAACCACCTTGAAGGCGAACAAGTAGGTATTGCCCCAGAACTCCCTTGGGCGGTAATCCCGCTCTTGGGTTGGCGCTCCCTCGATCCAGCCGCCTACTGCAGGCCAGGACATGGTGCATACGCGCTCCGTAAGAGTGCTCGATCTGGACTCGAAGCGGGTCAAAAATCCAATGATAAGTATCGTCAACACTGTAGGCAGGACTACCAAAGGAATCAAGGGCAGCTTCTGGATCATTCCTGTTACTTGACGCTGGATATTTTTCCTTCTTGCTTTCCGCGCCATGCGTCGCGTGTGAGGCTCCGGTACTTGAAGCGGTTGCTTGATGTAAGATGATGGTTGCGCCTTGTCCTGCTGCTCGTCGTCGGGGTTTTCGTCAAGTCTCCCGACAGTAATATCGAACACGGCACCCTCGGCCTGGCGAGCCTCGTCCATAAGTATCGATTCGACGAGGTAGACTGAAGAATATTGTGGACGGATCAGGTTTGCCAGAATGTTCACGAGAGACATCCATGCATATGGGATGACAGTGAGTCCGAAGGCGGCGTAGCCGTACTGGTCGAGTTGGTCACCCCTGGCTCGGTAGATTGTTGCTATCGCGAAACAGAGCTGAGCTAAAGAGGCGAGGATCTGTACCACATTGTAGCTAAAGGGTATGGCTGTGGTGGGCGTGGTCCGATCTTCCATGAATTTGGCGTCTCTTGGGACAAGCGCAAGAACGTAGCCATCTGGGAGATTGAGATGACCATGTAACCTGCCACTGAAGGATGGTGTTGAGGTTTGCACGTCCCGGTCAGAAAATTTTCAGCTTATACAACCTCCATGGAGGTTGCCATTTGGCACTCCATGATGATAAAAGGGGCCTGCTTACAGGTGCTCGACAAACTGGGCTCATGAACGGTTCGTGCGTATTAGAGCACCTAAACGGGCTGCCTTTTGGGGATCGGTGGAAGCAAAGATTGCCCGGCTGAAAACGCGCGGTACCCTCGGGCAGCGCCGCTCGCAAGAGTGAGCATAGCGAAAACAACGACTCGGATGGTTGTAAAAAGACTATTCCCAGGAGGAAGGACGACCGTAGCAGCGTGAGCGACGTAGTTTCCAAGGATGAAAATCGCGATGTCCGTCCATTTGGTGGGTAGGCATAGTAGATTGGCGTTCCCATGGTTCGTTGCGCTGGGAGGTAACGTGACGGTTCCGTTGTCGGCTCTGGCAACGAAAAGAGGGAAACCTGTGTCGAAGGGTGCCATTTTTGCAGCACCGTCGAACAGTGTAAAGAAAAGACGAAGTCCAGTTGTGCTTCAAATCTTTGCTGCGGGAAATCTGAAATTGGCTCGGAGTGCGCGTACCAAACCAACGCTGCCCGAAGTTATGCCCAACATCCGTCAACGACCCAAGATAGCGAATGATATGCTTAGAGCTCTGTGACGTAGGTGAGACATGCGTGATTTTCGAACGCGAGATGCAGCATCACTAGGTGTTGTGGACCAATCGACCGACCCCAGGTTATGCCAGGGAGAGCGATGAAGGATGCATGATGAACTCGCCGCGTCATGGGGGATGAGAGGGATGAAGCTGTTTTGGACCAAGGAACACTGGGTTGGAAAGGGGCCGGGAAGTCTGCAGTCTGGAGACGAGCTCTGGATTGTTCCGGGGGCGGATTAGCAAACGGCAACACGCCCAGCTATTATGGGAGAAATCTAGCAAGGCGCGATCTTGTTCAACTTGTTGGGATTCTGGCCCCTCTATTCAATCTTTTCCGCAACCCGAACCCGGACAGCAATCCAATCAGGCAAGGCAACCCGACCTAAGCATCACCTCACATACCCTTGAACTGATACACTCCTCCAAGATTTCCATCCACGTCCTTAAAGTATCGGTACAGGCCGTGCTCGCCCTCCTTGCGCGCCTCGCTCACCATCCGGCCGCCAGCCGCCTCGATCGTCGCGCCGATGGCCTCGACGTCATCAACCAGCCAGTACACGACGATGCCGCCAGCACCGGGATGCGGGGTGAACGTCGGCGGCGAGGGGATCCGGACGGGCGTCACGCCGCCCGAGAGGTTGACTGATGGGTTGAAGTCGACCATGACGGGCTTGGTAGCGTCATCGGCCTTGTCAGAGGTGAGGACATCGGAATTCTTCCAGGTCCAGTTGAAGACAGTGGAGTAGAACTTGTGTGCTTTGGTGGCGAAAGTTAGTAGGGGTACCTTGGATAGGTGGTGATGGGTTGGGGGAAACGCACAACGGGCCCTGTCGGTCGCGCATATTTCGATCCAGACAGGGCAGCCTTTCGCGGGGGGCGTCCAGTCGGCCATGGTGGGTGTTAGCGACGGAGTGAGGTGTTGGTTGGGGTGGTTCAATGGAGGGTGTTGTTATTTGTTCGCAAGTGTAAGGCTGGAGAGAGTTGGGAATGATGTTTTAAGCCTGAGGTCAAACCAGGCGTCCATCGGCCATTCTTTATACATCTTGTCATACCGTTGCCGGACTGCAGTGTCAGGGACGTTCATGGCAGAAATAAAGGGGCTCGAAAGAGTCGGGTCATCATAGCCTCCGGGCTGCCTTGGCCTCAAACGCAGTTGGATAGAAGGAGCATCGCTCTGCGTTCGAGGCGCTGGCGTTCGAGGGCTTTGCGCTAGCTATGACGCGTTCTGACGGTCCCTGTGCGATTTGAGCAGGGATGGGTTCCCGAAAACGTCGCGCTGCAGACGCGGATGCACGTGAGTCGCGAAATTTATGCCTGTTTTGAGGCTTGGCGTTGAGGAGTCGGGGATTGGCGCGTGGTGCCTCGGAAGTCCGAGGGGCGTGCTTGTCAGCTCGGCGATACCAGGAATGAGGGCACGGACCACGATGGGCTTTGTTTAACCAGTTACTAAGCTCAGGATAGGACACCCGCGAAGCTCTGAGCGACTAATCACAATGGTCCAACTCTGGGGACAGGGACTGGCCAACCCCAGCAGCCTCAGGGAGAAGGGACACCGGGACCAGATACTCACACTAGTATATAGTTACTATCATCGTGCTTACAATATTAGGAAGAAGTCTTGTTCTTACGTCTTGTTCTTCGCGCAAGTATCCCATTATTCACTATCATTCTTATTGTCTCCTACTGCACAAGTCCACCTTGTGCATTATCGTGACAGCAACCTACAGTGACATTAGAACCCTTGTGTACGAGAACTTGCTTTAACATTCCTTAGCCCTCTTAGGTGCAAGTCGTACAGTTTCCTGGTAACCCATAGCTTAGATCATGACCAACTGCGGCAATGATAGTAATAGCAGACGAACTGTAGATCAAGTTCATCCTTCGGATTTGTGTGTGTCTTCATTGCTCATTGTATTAGGGGATGCAATACCTGTCAACCCACAGATAATTATATTCCAGCTAACTAGCCACTTCCATGGCATCTCCAATAAGCTTGGGGAGGTCCTCCGGTAGACTACTATCATCTTTGACACTACCGTCCACGATCCCACCACAGACGTAGCTGAGTGCTATGAACGCGAGAGGCTCTTCATGTCTCAGGCTCGACCATAAGACAACTTGCCCTTTAGTGCAGTCGATGACTCGAAATCCGGGAAGGCTAGATACGCTGGATGTCTCAAGCAAGAACCAGGGAAGCTCAGGACTACTCTTCAAGTACGAGTTTCCCGCAAATTCACCTCTGTTCGTGGAGGTCGGGTCTCCGAGTCTGGACGCAAGGATACCGACTCTGGAGCGAATTTTGCGCCGCAATATCCGCGTCTCTAATAACACTCCCCGAACCCCGAACCCCTCTAACCTAATAGGTACTAGACTAGAACATAAAATAAAAATTAGGAACTCATTCAGCGCCGGCGCTTACCATAATATCGCCCAAAGAGAACGCCCACCACTGCAGGCGCATACCCTTGCTCCATCGAAAAAGTTAGCGCGCCCTCCGTGCAAGTGGCGCTGCGCACCAAAACCAAAAACCCACAATGGCTCCACCGCAGAGGTCCGTGCGCTTGTACCGTGGGGCGCTTCTTTTTTTTCTGGAGAAGAGTCTGTGGCCTGTTGGGAGAGTTTTTGGCCCTCGCGGTCACACAATCCCGCAATGCCCCATCACCACCAACATCACTCCTCAACAATTAAACCAGCCAGTTTAATACCACATCCTCACATACATACGGAAGTTAGTTAGAAGTACCGCTATTACCTCCTATTCTCTTTACATTTATATATCGTATAGCTGTTTAGTTCAACTGCCAAATTTGCTTAAGTTGGCAGCTCTCACCGCTACTTCACCAAGAACACCCCCTTGAGATATCACCACCTGAGCCCAGAATGACTTCAAACTCTGCTCGGAGCTCAGATATAGGCGGTCCTAGCCCTAAGACCCATGAGGAGCGTGTTGCAGCCATTTCCTCATGTTCAGATTTGGTGAAAGTGTGACGACCCGCAGGCCGTCACTAGGGTCGGGGCGGCCCGACGTTTTCCCGCAGGAAGAACAGTGCGTGGCACAGTGCACGCTAGGCCGAGGGCGCCGAGGGGCGAGGCCCCGACAGCCAGTCAGAAGATGCTCTCGGTGCTCACTAGGCAAACAGAGTGATCACAGTGAGCAGGAGGAAACTGCCTCCTGTGATCACCGGTCTTGGCAAGAAAGCAGAGTGAGCAAGGCAGTACGAAGTACCTCCCAGTTAGCTAGTATAGATAGTCATTATCGTGCCCACGATAGAGCGTGAGGATTCCTGATCCCCACGCTAGTATTCTATATTTTTCATTTATTGCCTTACTGTCCAGCATCTCTCCCTGTGCATTATAGTGGCAACGACCTACAGTGACATTGTATCCTCGACTAGGAGCACTAGCCCAACAAGCCGTCTTTGGATCGCCCCCTTTGCATTGGCGTCCTGCCATACGCTCTGTCTTAACCTATCCAGGCCCTTATCAGTCTGTGTTAGGTGCAGGTCGTAACAGAAAGGGGTTATTGATGGGGTTCCGATCCGGATAACCATCGCCAAACTCATCCAGGATACATGAAATCCCACCCAAGAGGACATCCAAAACGGTCTAATCAGGGCCCTTACTAATATCATCTTAAATGCGAAGTTGCATCCCGGGGAGCCTCCACGTAAAGCGGAAGATGGCCAAGTTGCGGCGAACCGCCGACTGGTTTACGCCCTTGGAGATGCCATACTCATTACCCGCACAAGGTTTAGCAAGAGGATCATGTTCCTATGTATCCTTATCATCCTTGCTAGGATGATCATTCTTATAATCTTCCCGTTAGACAAGCTTGGTGAAGAACAGCGGATGGCCCCTTTTCCTAGAGCAGTGTGTGAAGCATCGCGTGGAACATCGCAATTTGGCATCAGGCCACTTTCGGATGACGATCACTCGCTGGAGAAAGATCATCGGCCGAAGGCTGAGGTCCATTTGGCAACCTGGCCTACAGGGCCAGGAAATAAGAAGGACGAGGCCAGCCATCCAGATTGATGAGGGCAAGGACCTTCGCAGCCATAATAGATTATACTGTGAATCGAGACTAGGTTCTAAGCCGCGACTAACCTGCTATCTTTTAAGCTCTGGCAGAGTAGTTTCCCCTTGTTACACATCTGGAGTTTCCGCCTCCCCATTCCTGCTGTGTCTGTAATAAGGTTTATCGCTTAACGCTTACGACTTTAAGGTCTTTCAGAAGGCAGATCAAGAGGCAGACGGACAAGACCCGCTTCGGACTTAACATACCTAAGCCGCCTCGTGTCAGCTTATATAAGCAACCAAGAGGTTGGTCTGCCAAACTATTTTGGAGGTCAGGTGACCGAGTAAGAGATCCATCTGGTGGAGGACCCAAAGGGCCCCCCTTTTCACAGAACAATACAACAGAACTATCACAATCTACCAGAAGTGCTGTATTCTGAAATCTCGTTCTATTAGCTCCGCAGCCATGGGAGCGCTGTTGTGGTCCAAGCTCCAAGCCCCGCTGCCATGGGGACGGTTCACCAAGTTCTCCACTATTTAGGAACAGGCAAAGCCTGTGACACGCTAATCCCATTTATTGTTTAAAATTCGGCTGTTTCACTAAACCATATTGGAGATGTGTGAAATCCACATAAAGTGAGGCCCCTCGCTCGTGTCAGAAAGGGGTTCAAGGGCCCCGGGCATTTAGTTAGCGGAGCTGAGTGGAAGCCTGGCACTGCCAGAACGCTAGTGAGCCTGAGCCACTGTGGTGACGAAGCCGAATCCTATAGGTAAGTCTATAATGGAAGGAGGCTCTGGCTAGAAGCTAGAACAACACATGTAATACAATCAAGCAGTTGCAACCCCTTCAAATCCACCAAATCCAGTATGCAGTGCTTCTAATATCTATTTCTAGTTTAATTATTATTATTTCCTAGTGTTGTAGTTGTGTATTTAACGATAGTTGGGATTGGGTGGTGGAATGTGTACGGCTCGCTTGTCAAATATGTTAATTGACGTTGAAAACTAATTACATGACAGGGCATACCTCTGCATGAAGGGACCAAGCATTGTCAGAGCAACGCAACGCAATGGTTGTTCAAACTGTCAGAGGGGCGATGCAGTTGCAGCAACCCCGAGAGGGGACTAGGTTACACCGTATGCTAGACACCAAGGCGGACTACCAAGCAATCGACGGCCGCCATTTTTCGCCTTATGAGAGCTTGGAAGCCCGACTACGAGCAGGGTAATTAGGTAGCAACCCTGGGGTTCGATGAGGAAAGTAAATATGTAGAGTGTAGTTGCTTTTCTGCACTTCCTGACCTGAGCATCTTGGTAATCATCCCTCGTCGCTTCTTTCCTCCCAATCCAGAACAGCCATTTCAGCCACATTTCCAGTTACCTTGCTGTGTCATACCACACCTTTTACGCCCGGCGACGGCGGTGTATCGGCGCAAAGTCTCAGCTCAACATGACGAACTCGGCACCGACATATGCAAAAGCGGGTTGCGCGATAAACCCCGTAGGCTTGCTTGCAGAGTACATAAATGAACATGGATCTTTCCATCACTGTGTGTTGGCACACTTCGACATATCTCTGTCGCATTTCAATCCTATTCCAGATCAGAAACTCCGTTTCTATTATTCGGCGCGATGATGCTCGAAAGCCCGCGCGGCCTGTTTTTGCCTCTGCTACGCATCTTGCTCTTGGTCACATCGCGCGTCGCGGCCCTCCCTTTCACTAACCGCCGGACTGTGCCAGATCCGGTCAATCAATCGCAAGAGATATGGGCGTCCGTCCTGCCACTTTGGTGTACACGCGACGAGCAATCGAGATTGAGTCGGTCTACAACAAGGACCCTGTGGCTTTCGTCTGCGGTCATGCCCCGGAGATGAACTGCAAGTCGGCCTCCATCGGATTCCAAAATATGCTTCGCAACCACCAGCGGCTGTTCCAGGTTGACAAGGATATGGAGACCGTCTTGGCTATCTGGGCACCCCTGAAACCTCTGGACGAGTTGGCAAAGCTTACTGAATTTCTGTCCAATCTGGATGATGAGGAGCTTGACCTCTCTGTGGAGTATCCGACTGATGGGACCTCCACCGCATCGCTGAGCTATCGGTCTACCGGCATTAGCCCGACCTAGCGCGAGTCGTCTGTCCTCTTAACTTCTCTTCAGGGGATTCGTAATATAGTCGCCTCCCTAGTCGCACTGGCAGCCATGATCGGCGTGCAGTTCCTCGGCAATCTTTACTCCGACGCGGACAACGGCCACACAACGCTAGCAATGGGGTGCACAGGATACGTGGCCATCGCCATCTTCAGCTTGTCGCTCCTTCGAATGATTCAGACGAAAATCGCCCCCGAAAAACATACCCTGCCCTCGGAATTCGGTCAGGCCGTCTGGTCGTTCAGCAACGCACGCCACACCGAACATTAGCGCACAATGCCTCCTGCCGAGAACACCCTCGTCACTGCACGGGCGCGAGAGTTTACGCCTCAACAGAGGCTGACCAGGTCGATCTATGTCACGATCCTCACGGCAGCTCTGATTACTGCCTTCATCGTCTATTATCTCGCTATGCGAGTATCGCCTTAGTGGGTCTCGTCGAGTCTGGGTGTTACCTGGGCCGGCGCCCTCTACCGCGCGTTTGCTTCACCGACAACCATCACGGCAATTGCTAATGGCGTCGGCTCCGAGGAGCACTGGATCGGCTTGTTTAGGAGTACCTTGGACCAATCGGTCATGGCTACGATTAGCGGTGCCTGACGGAGGACTCTGCGTAGCAAGCCAGACAGCAGAACGACGGCATCGCAGGAACCCATTCCGACAACTTTAGATCTGGAGAAGAACAGGGATGCTGTCACTGCCGTCACCGAACTGAGTCCTCCGCCGCGCACAGAATACAGCGCGATTCTGGTCGTCCAAAACCCCATCCGAACCTCGCTGGGCTCGTGGTCCGGAGCCGAAGACGTCATCAAAGTCGGTCTAGAGCGCACAATCTCCTGCCCCTTCAAAGGCTACATGGGCAAATCAAAGCCCTGGCTGAGCATTGCCAGAATTCGCCTAGCCATCTACGTCTCCGGACTCGTCTGGAAAAGCCACCACTACCTGGACTTAGCATTATCCCCTGAGTTCAGCTTCGGTCGTTACGTGGTCAAGATCTTGCACGTGTGCATCGATCAGCCGGGTGAGGTGACGAGGCATAATTTAAGCGAGAAGGCGGCTACGGAGCTGTCGCACGTCCTGTGCGAGCCCATTGCTGATCCTCCACTACCTGAGGGGTTTGTGTATGAGGGGGCAACGCTGCGAGAGGTTCTTGAAGGGTTGAGGGACAATCCGGATAGCAAGAAGGAGAGGGTGGGGCGGAGCTTCTCGGTCGAGCAGGCGCTGCTACTTCCTGCGGTGATGATCGCAAGTGTCTATGATAAGTCGATGTACAAGCAGGGTTCGCCGTCCACAGGACATCAGATTCAGGCGTTGCAAGATCGACACATGGATAAGCTGAGGTTGAGCGGAGCCGAGTGGCTACCGACGATACAGAGAGAGTTCGAGAGGTTGCAGGTGTGGGATCATTTTACCGTCAAGGTGGAGAAGAAACGGAAGCTGTCAGAATCGGATGAAGCCGAATATGGTTTACTTCTCAGGGATGCGACATCAGGAAGTTACGGCATGTATAATGCGCGGTGGGGTGCTGGGGACCCGGAAGACGACGGTGATGATGTAGGTATTGTATAGTAGGGAATGAACTGTAACCGGGGGTGAGAATCGCGAAAATGTTCTCAGTCATTCTCATCACTGCTCGGATGCAGAATTTCACTACCAGAACCTGCACCTTCCTCGACAAACCCGACGGATAATTGCTTTCACCAGCCATCTTTAACGCCATGGCTTAGCCGATGAGTTTTTTATACGGGAAAAGCGCTTTAGTCAAACTTTTGTCATTCCACTGTATCATGTATTCAGGCTCCCAAGGCGGCTTCCAATTCCAGCCTCCAAACCTACCAGTAATGTAAGCGTTGAGAATGACCCAGATTAGATTCCCTAATTAAAACATAGTAAAGTCGCCTTTTCAACGACACCTGCGTATGACCGGCATAGATTACGCAAAAAAAAGCCTTATCCCCCAAGATAATAACCACGTATCTCTCTAAGCGTCGGTGCTTAGGTATATTACAAACTAAGCGTTCCTTCACCTCCTTCACTCTCCCTTCATTTTGACTGGGCCTCGTTAGATGTACCCTTCTGTTACTTTAAACGGGAGCACTTTAGCTGTGTCGGGCTCTTATCGGCTTGCTTCCGACAATTTCTTTTTCCTTGGATCACTCCCCCAAGAACCCCGCCAGGCAGTTTGATGTCGTGATGGATGACAAACAGCTAGAACTGCTTTGACTGCTTCTGCATCCCGTGACACGCCCGGTTCGGTAGCTCAACGGGATAGGTCGCAGATGTGAGTCGTACTAGGTGATCGAACGGCTGAGTGAAGAAGTACTCTTAAATAAGTGGTTTACAAAGAATGGTGATTTATGCTTCCGCGTCTGGAAACTAACAGTGCTTTGTCTGCTCGAAGTATTCTTGTGTTGTGTAATGAACCAACCGGATAATACGGCTTTCCTGATCGACCGTAACCAGGCCAGCGCAGTCGAGCCTGGGTTGGCCAACTTCTATTGCAAGAGCATGCAGAAGCTCCATGGTATTGAGCGGCCTCATTGCACAAGCAACCATCCGAAGACCTGCATCGCGAGTTACTTAGAGCCTAGCTTTTGTCTGTTGACTCTCTCCATAGTTTCCCTCGTATGCATTGACGAGCGCCTAGGTCTTGTCGCCGCCACTAGCTCCTTGCTGCTTTCGGAAACCTTCTAATGCGCCTCAGATTGCGTTTGATGTGTGCTTATCTTCGAGCGAATCGAGATACAGCTATGCAAAGAGGAATCTATGAAGACTGTCAGCATGGTTAACAATTTATTATTGTTATTAGTAACCTAAAATCCGCCAACAGTTTTTGAGATTCCTGTCTTGATCTCATTTTGTAGCAGTCGATCATTCTGTACATAGCCGGCAGTTTCCCCATACGGCCCTCCAAATACCTCTCAATGTCCTTGGCGTGTGCGTGAATCTCCAACCGTACACTTTAATCGAACCGATTCACAATTTCCGGAATGAACCTCGACGTCGCAAAAACGGTAGCTCCGCACTTGGCCTGGAGCCGTGAGCGGAATTGCGACCCGGATTTCTAGGCTAAGTAGAGGGGTGATGGGACATGGCTTTACTGTAGGCGGGATCGCAGATCTTGATCAGTGCCGGGGGCTGTCAAAGAAATACAGCATCACAGGTAAGCGGCTGTTTAGTTGGTGGTGTAATTCGTGCAGTGAAGGGATGTGGCGGAACGCCTGCATATTGAGGAGGTTTGGTGGGGGTCAATCATGGGTTCAAAATTGCGCCGTTCCAGCATCCATGGATATCCTAATGGAACCAACACAGTGGTGGTCCATTCGATTCCCTGCACGGCTCAATCCGAACGTCGGCGCCTGACAAACATGGGCATCGTCTCCAACGGACAATCGACGACCTTGCTCTCACCGCCGCCGCCCAAGGATACGCTGTCACCAAAGCTGGCCCACTCGTCGCCATCGGGCAGCATCGGGAAATACACTGCCATCGTCCTCGCACCTAGCTCTAGCATAGGATAGTAGAGATACTCGTCGCCGTACATGTACTGGGTGGAACCCACTTCCCAACACTTTTTCTCCTTTGGGAACTCGTAAGAGAGCGTCCTCGTCACCGGCATTCCCTTCTCGTGCGCCTCCCTCCCGCATTAGCTTCCGAGTGTAGCTCCTCAGCTCCCCACGGATGAGCATGTACTTCTTGCATATTCCATACACCTCCGGTCCGTAAGACCACATTTCGTTGGGTGCGCCAGACAGGCAAGTCGCGCCGCCCGTGGTTCCGTGCTGGCGCTGTTTCGGCTCTCGATCGCCATGGAGCCGCATGACAGGACAGAAGGTGCCCTATTGGAACCAACGCACAAACAGTTCACGGAAACCGCCATCGCTCGGTACTCCGCCGTGGAAGCCGTCAGTATCCGATGTCCACCACGATAATCCCGTGATGCCCATATTCAGCCCTGCGGCCAGCTGATGTATTAACACGCATGTGGCCTAAGGTGTATTGTATCGAAGGTACCATTAATAATGTCTCTCAACGCTATGATGAACCCAGTCCGCTGTAGTACACGTGTGCTGAGTTTCCCACTTCCTAATTCTAGCCGTCATCCAGCCACTTGTATAGCTATACCCACGCACTTCTGTCACCACTGTAGCTTTTTCTCCGGGCCTTTCGCCTGCCTCTGTCACCACTTCCTCGGTAGCTGTCTCGTCCTCCCTTTGGCTGCCCAGTGTGATGAAGGGCATCAAAACGCATTCTTTTGCATGCTTGCCTCGCCATAGATACTGAAGGCACTTTGTGTCGGCCTCGCAAGCGCTGCTACACGCATCAAGGCTATCTCCCGGGACGTCTCGACCGGGTGCAAGGCGATCGTAGTTGGTGTTGTCCCAGTCGTAGCGGACGGCGCTGTCGGGCTTCGTGACACGACGGAACTCGTAAAGGTCCGAATATAACAATGGGCGCTGTTTGTTGCGAGGGGGGTTAGCGCGGACCTCCAAGCTGCGGAAATTCGAAATGCTTGCTTACTCCCAACTTGCGAGAACGATGCTCCCATCGCCACAGGTCCAGCATGTCCTGGGGCGTTGACTTGTGCATTGTGAGCACCGGCTGGCACCAAGAGCGCTCTGTGAAAGGGATCCGGTGCGCCGGGTATGTGTTGAACAGCGGGAAGAAGCCGCTGATGGGCACTCCAGCCTCCCACAGCATCCATCCTAGGACGCTGTCGCCGCAGCAGTCTCCCTTGAGCATCTCCAAGCCCCGCAGCGTCAGTGGCGGGGCTCCGTCGAGCCGGCCGTTGCCGGATTTGCTGGGGCTGGAGCTGGAGCTGGATGAGCTACTACGGGATAGGAGCTTCTCCAACGCTCCGCGTGACAGCACAAAGCCGGGGCCGCCATTGGCAAACCACGTCCCTTCCCGGCCAGGAGATGGACTTCCGATATAGAGGGGCGCCGACGGGTCGAGCGTTGAGAGGAAGCGGAACATGTTGTCCCACAGAATGTACGTGTCGGTCTCGTAGAAGACGTACCAGTCGCGACCCGGCCGCATCAGCCAGGCACGCTCGACCTCTGCCAGGAACTTGTACTTGTCCAGTTTCCAGCCATGCTTTCCCGCGGTCGGATCAATCGTGGCGTCGAAGACTCCCGCGCGGCCAAGCATCTGTCGGAGGGCGTCATACGGCTTGAAGTCGGGGTTGTCATGGTGGTAGAGCTCCGGTAGATTGGCGAGTATGTCGATGGCATGGTGGCCGAGTATGACTTCGTCGAGGTCCGAGAAGAGAAGTAACTCGTCGGAATCGAAGCACCCGGATACCGTCTTGAGCTGCGCGTCGATCTGTGACCTTGCCTCGCCGTGACCCATCTTGAGAATTGGCTGGATGCGCTGTAACAAGTACTTTGGGAAGGAGGCACAGAGCTCTTCGATGGTTCTGTTGTCGGCATCGTCATCGGCTACTGGATAAAAGTTGCTTGTCGTCTCGAAGGGGTAGACCGGCGTCTGTTGCTCAGCTCGTCGCGTGTTGAGGAACGGCCACCGAGCCGACCCCGGCATCACTTGTAACTGACCGAAGCGCTGCGAAACAAGTCTCAGTACCAAAAAGAGGACAACAACAAGAAAGAGCGCCCGCGTTAGCCGTTTATTCAGCTTCGCCATGAGCAGCCCGGCAGAGGGCAGACGCCGATGTCCAAGCATCGAAGGCAATCGTTTCTCCCAGATCCAGAAGTTGCAGTTATCCACCAGTGGGAGAAATGACATGAATCTAGGGGAGGAATCAAGATCAAGCCGAAAACACGCTTGGTAGGACTGAAGGATTCACCGCCGCCCTCGTATTTCCTCCATTCCCCCCGTCCCAACAACCACCGTTGGCCAATGCGGTTTCCGATACCCCTGCAGAACCTTGCAGCCAACACGTACGCAGATCCCCTGAGCGTACAATGACCGTCGGCGGTTACCTCAGAGTTGCTTTGATTGCCAGAGATGTTCTCCGCGGGAATACTTGGCACCAAGAATGGGCTTCCCACCCAGTACATACTACCAGATCAGGCCAACTAACATCGTTATTGTTGTTGCATTCTGCTAGATCGTTCATCGCCGTTCAGTAGTCTAGAGGCTTTCACCACAGCACCGTAATTCATGAAAGGAAGAGCATCTAGATGCGCTGTGTTGCGATATTCTCCTCAGAACGTTGCACAAGCGCCCACGTAAGAGATCTATGACTACTCGATACTAAGTATTACCGTATCCTGCTACATATTGCGAAATAGTCCTTTCTCTTCAAATAGTCCCTCATTATGTTCAATCATCACCCTCTTGTGTAATCAGGGTATCATGGGAGAGTGTATTTCCTGGTGCTACGGGCAAGTTTCACCTCCTGACCAAGGCCGCTATTCCTACTGTCCTCTGATTTTCCTACTGTCACTAGCCGCTTTGGTAGGGTTAGCTATAGTGGCCGTAGTGTCCGTGCGGTGACGCGCGGCCGCTGGGACTGGCGAAACCTAAACGATCAAAAACGGAGCCAAATACGAGATTGGGGTTAGGCTGCTATTTACCAAGCTTTTGCTAAAGCTTGCCCGCATAAATAACCCCTGATCTCACGTGAAGGCCCCTGAGGGTGCATTATATAAGCAGTATTTGCCAACCCGCCAAGCCAAACGGGCCTGCCGACTTGGGTTGGTTTGGCTGGAACTTTCGCCGATTTTGATCTGAGTTTGTTTGGGTTGGCTTCGGTTAGGTCGCCGTCTAACCTGGCGGCCGCCTGGATTGGCAGGCCCGCTGTTCTTTTAAACGTAGACAGGCGGCCCCGTCCGGCAATGGTCAGCCGACAAGGCAGATCAGGCACACTAGACTTATCTTAACAAGCTGAGACTTTTCTCGGCACGCCTTGTTTTTGCAGCATGTACCTCTCGTACGTCTAGGGGAAAGGCCCCTTTCTCCGCCTCCTCCACGTAAACACGTCGGATCTCTTTCTTGATGGGGTACTCGGCCCTGCTAATAACAGCATCCCCAAAACCATCCAACATGGCCACAAGAAGTCGAGAAGCTAAGCCTGCGCTATCTCTGGGTCCCGCTCTGCATTATGCAAGACAACCTGTGAGAGGACCCACCGCACCTGGGCCCAGTCGGGTTCATCCCATCACTTTCTATACCGCAGCGAGAACCTTGAGCTTGGAGCTAGGGCGACAAGCCTTGTCGTAACAGATCCACACCCCCTGGCAGACCGCATCGGGCCGCTCCGGCCCGCTACAGCTGTCGCCAGCTTGCATACCTCCCCTGGAGCTCAAAAGAAGCATTACGCTACAGAGGCCCCCTGAGAGGTGGTGAGCAAAAGCGAGGCTCTCTGACTGAGTTTTTTTCTCAGTTAGAGAGCTGCAGTGAGGAATCGAAAGTGCGAATTGAACTGAAAGAATAGAATTACATCATAGAAGCAATCACTTGACCGCTCGGCCACTGGCCAATGTAATCGAAATGATGGTGAGTTTGAGCTTTCCGTTGATGTAGGCCGCGTGGCCGAGAGGAAGAAGCCCAGTTGCGAATGGAGCCACTTTGGAGATCTCTGGCCCTGATTAGCTACAGGTTCAACAAGCCTTGTTGTTATACAAGGCTTATCGGAAGCGCTAGGCTTACAGGGAGGCTGGGTTTCCCGCTATGGTAACTTGGGGGCTCAGAGTTTCCTCCTTTGAATGCCCCCACCACCGCAATTCATCACTTGCATTTGTTCATTTGCGCTTTCCTTATTTTGTTTGTATCACAGCCGCATACACTCAGTGCTGCTGCGGAAGCTCTATGTCATTGTAGCGACACTATCGCAGGGTCTGCTAGCTTTATCAGCTATGCTGTCGTCAAGCTCTTGTAAAGCCTCGGCCGCACCACGCTCTTCGCTGACCTGGAAAAATTGCATGCGAGTTTCGCGCTTAGAAACCGTAGCATTTCTTGGGTTTAGCACCCCAGGATAATCCTCCAAGCTATAGCATGTGTTCCTCATTGGGCTGCCTCCCTCGCGTCGTTGCGAACTACCGTCCTAGTGTTGCACCTGCCTTGATGTGCCAGGAGAGAACCCATCATAAGAGCCGGATGATGTATAAGATGGAAGTGGCGAAGAAGTAGAAGATTTTCAGAAAATAAACAGTCGGCGCGAGGCGCTAATGGTGCGAGCGAGGGTGGGGTGTTGATTTGAAGTTTGTTTGATCGCACACCTTTAGGTGGCCGAAAGAAATAGACAATTTGCAGGAAAACTCCCTTACGAACCAAAGGAAAAATTTCGTGTGCCCAAGTTCGTTGCAGACAACCAGGCTGTTGTTTGCCTGGCTCGTACCCAACAAGCAGGAACGTTTCTGGCCGCCGACTGCTGCCAGTGCCTCATGATCCAATTGGTTCAACGGTGTCAAGTCTTACTAGCCTCCGTTTGACGATAAAGTAGGCGGGCAATGCAAATGCATTCCAAGTGCGCTCGCTGAATTCGGCGATCCTCGTAAATACGAGTTCGGAGGGGGCATCCGAATCGATGCCCACGATATTTATCCAGTTACACCATGCCAATACCAACCACCCTCCGGCGTGTGCGAAGGTTGAATTTCCGTCGAATGAACGACTGCGAAGGGTGCTGTTGCCGGTTGACTGTGGTGCCAAGCCAATCGGGTCGAGAGTTGTTAGCGCCACCCTCCCTCGCGGTTCGGACAAAGGAAGAACGGGCAGCGGACATCTACGGACATAAGCAGCTCGGCAATCGGACCACATCATTCAGCGATCCATCAGAAGCATAAAAACGACCTTTTCAGCCCGAAATCTCTCCCCTTCGATTACGTCGGGCTTATCATGTCCTTCGCGGTCTTTGCATCGCTACCAAGAACCGCCCTCCCCCACACAGCAGCATTCCGCAGCGTCCGAACCCTCCGCCTACTCTCTCCAGCAAAATGGCATCCCCCATTCCCATCATCGCCGTCGGCGCAACCGAATCCATGGGCGCCATAGCCATCGAGGCCATGAAGCCCGAATATGAAGGTAGCTCCGCTTTGCACCAGAGGAATACAAACCTAGAACCCTAGAGAAGACCCTAACCCCCCACAGTGATCCACTTCACCCTCCGATCATCCACGAACGACGAAATCCCCCGCCTCCTGAAAGGAGACGTCCCCTCCTCACCCGCCAGCACGCTCGGGACCGGCAACTGGGCAAACCCGCCGCGCGCTATCCTGTTTGGTGGTGCCTTCACCGCGGAGAATGTCAGGGAGTTGAAGGCGTTGGTGGACGGCGGAGACGGCAGGAAGATCCCCTGGGTAGCCGTTGACGGGAGTAAGCCGCGACCGCAGCTTGCGGGAAATGAGAAAGGGTATATGGCTGCGATTTCGGCGCGGTTTAAGCAAGGCTTGGGAGAATTGAAGGCGGAGGGGAAGTTAGATGGGGATGGTGCTGATGAGGTGCGGTTTGTGTGAGTGATGGAGGGGAATTGAGTTCGGGCGGTGTACCCCGAGCCCTTAAAACATGTGATGTTTAATCCGATAAAATACCTAGGGGAGAAATACAACTTGTTTCAGGCCCTAAACGGGCTTGCATGTCCTCTCATTGGGCCCGTCCCGTCGTCCGCAGTTGCGGCGGAAGGAATAGGCGCGGGCTGCTCGCTGCTGCCCAAACGCGCAGCACGTCATCGGTCACTCAAGACGCGCAAGATGATGTGCGACATCTCGCGACTCCTGACCCGCGAACCAGCTGCCCAACATTCATCCGCCTGACAAATCCGTCAAAACACCTTGCACTGTCAATCTGACACCATGGCAATGTCGTTCCCGCCACGACAACGATCCCCCATTCCCGGTCGAGCCAAAATCCACGCACGAGTCCGTTTGTTGATGCGCCGGTTGCACAGCGACGCGACAAGTTTTACCATTTTGCGCGCGCCGTGAATATAATTCCCTCGAACACCAAGTCGTACGCCGGAAATCGCGACAATGACCTCCGCCGAGTCCGAACCTCCCTCCCGGAGCACCGAAGCCAACGTCGAAACACCACTGCTCCGCAAATCCACCGACAGCACCGACAGCAACTCCTCGATTGCGCCGTCGCAGATATTCCCGCTGCACCGTACCCTCGAAGATGACGTTCTGCCCGAGACGGCCGTGGTCGGTCGGACCCTCCACTGGTCGAGCGCGTTCATCATTATCATCTCGAGGGTGATTGGGAGCGGGATATTTGCGACCCCCGGAGCGATTGCCTCGTCAGTAGGGAGTATCGGGTTGAGTTTGACACTGTGGGTCGTCGGAGCGGCGATATCGTGGTGTGGCCTTGCTGTTGGGCTGGAATATGGATGCATGCTACCACGGTCAGGAGGTAAGTCTTGCCCTTGCATACAAACCAGGGGTTGAGCCAAAGGGGAAATACTGATGCCAAGACAGGGGACAAGGTCTACCTCGAGTTCACCTACCGGCGTCCACGGTTCCTTGCGTCGACGCTTGTTGCTGTGCATGCCGTTGTCCTCGGCTTTACGGCAAGCAACTGCATCGTATTCGGCGAGTACACCCTCTTCGCAGCCGGCAAGAACCCAGGGGATCAACGCGGAGAAGTCCGACTGCTGGCCGTCGGGCTCATGATCGCCATTACCATTATCCATGGATGTTTTCTCCGCACTGGTATCCTCATCCAGAACATCCTGGGCTGGATCAAGCTCGCACTCGTGGCATTCATGGTCCTCGCCTCAGTGTTTGTTGTCGCTACTGGTCATCGACCATCTGCGGCCCCCAGCGCTGTTCCCAGCCCTTCCCCATTCACCAGCTTACCTAGTTGGTCATCCCTATGGGAAGGCTCCGTCTGGAACTGGGGTATCATCTCCACCGCCCTGTTCAAGGTCTTCTACTCATATTCTGGTCTTCAGAACGCAAACAACGTCGTCAACGAGATCGTCAATCCCGTGCGCACGCTCAAAACGGCTGCAACGACGGCCTTGATAGCGTCATGCATACTGTACCTACTGGTCAACGTGGCATACTTCCTGGTTGTTCCGCTCGAGGAGATCAAGGACAGTGGGGAGCTGATTGCTGCGTTGTTCTTTGAGCGGTTGTTTGGCCGGAGCGAAGGTGGATGGTTTCTGAGTCTGGCGGTTGCCGTTTCGGCGGCGGGGAATGTCATGGTTGTCACTTTTGCGCTGGTACGTTCTTACTCTTGCCATGACATTTTATTATGTGTAGTTCTGACAGAAAAAGGCCCGTCTCAACCAAGAGATCGCCCGCCAGGGGTTCCTCCCCTTCGGCGAGCTCCTCTCCTCCACGAAACCCTTCGATGCACCACTTGGCGGGCTAATCGTACATTGCATCCCGTCAATCATTGTCATTTGCATCCCCGCGAAAAACATCTACTCTTTCATCCTTGATGTCGAGGGATATCCCGGACAGTTTTTTTCGCTAGCGACATCCTTTGGACTGATCTGGTTGCGCTGGGAGCGGCCCGATCTCAAGCGGCCATATAAGGCGTTTCTGCCAGCCGTGTACTTCAGGATTGTACTGTCGGTTGCCTTGATCGCGGCACCGTTTGTGCCTCGCGCCGGAGAGAGTGGTGGTGCACATTTGTTCAGGGTGAGCTATGCGCTGGTCGGCATCTCCGTGTAAGTGTCCCCCATCCGTGGGTGTGAGTGCTCGGTGCTAACTACGAATCACAGTATCTTGTTCGGGGTGCTGTATTGGCTGCTGTGGACGGTTTTGGTTCCAAAATGGGGCGGTTATCGCCTCGAAGAAACGGCCGATGTGCTAGACGACGGCACTACGATCACGAAATTAGTCCAGGTGCCGCTGCGGGATAGGTAACTCCTCTCTCTTGCGCGTTGGTCAGGGCTCTGTCGGACACTTGACACCATATGCATGCCTGGAAGAGCATAGATCAACTACCTTGTAAACCACACGAATGTCCCTTTTTTTCTTCATCCTTGAGTTCCGACACGTGATACGGAGGAGGCATATCACATTCGAGAGACCGCCAACGAATAGGACGGGGGATCATGCAAGCCATCGCAGGCAGCACTCGGGCTGTGCAGACCCCAAGTCTGCCTTCCCCGCACGAACCCAACGGCAGGAAACCCGCAATTTTCATCAGGGGCACTAGTCAAACTTCAAGCATCCCCGTGAACTGACCTGAACCTTGATTTTCTCGCCCCTTTACTCCCTCACCAATCATGACCTCAACATACGCGTATTCGAAGCTCGACGATGGATGCATTCGTCTTATCCGTCTTCTTCCGCACCGGGATAAGGACGCCCCGATTCGATGCGAGATTTTCACGTGCCCTCTTCCCGATGGAACCGCAGCAATTAGCGATGGTCTTTACGAGGCACTATCATACGTCTGGGGCTCTCCAGACAGCCCACGATCGGTCCACATCCAGGACCACAGCCCGGTGAAGAATCTCGACCCGAGCAACGCTCCTGGTCCTCCGCGCAGCTCAGGGGAGTTGTCGGTTACAGCAAATCTCCACGAAGCTTTAACCCGCCTCCGCCACGCCTATGTCGACCGGATTCTCTGGGTCGATGCCATCTGTATCAACCAGGACGGGATGGATGAGAGAAATCACCAGGTACTTCTCATGGCGCAGATCTACGCGACCGCCAGTCGTGTGCTTGTCTGGTTGGGCGAGGACAACGGCGATGGTGGTGAGAGGGCTTTGGATGAGCTACTGGCCCTTGCAAAAGGAACAACCGATACGGGCAACGGTACCATTGCGACCATTGACCTATCCCAGCGCCCATGGTTTCGGCGCGTATGGGTTCTCCAGGAGGTTGCTGCGGCTCGCCATATCCTCGTCATGTGTGGCTCGAGAGTCATCGCCGGCCAAGCGTTTTACCTTGGGGTTACTGCTTTGAGAAAAAGGTTCGGCGAGCACAGCAAGGGTCTAGCCACACTCAATTCTATGGCACAGCTCATGAAAGACGCATTCGTTCGAACGCGACAAAATACCGACGGAGTTGTTGTGAAAGCCCGGTTCTCGCTCAACATTAGCCGCCTGGGCGATCTTTTGGCAATGTTTTGCACACATGAGGCAACCGATGCCCGAGATAAGATCTTCGCGCTGCTGGGGATGGCGTGTGACGACTTGGAGGGGAGCGGACTCGAGCCGGATTATAGTCTCCCGTTTGATGTGCTCATTGGACGGCTTTGCTCTTATTTATTTGGCAGTGGACTGTCGCTTCTCGGGGTGAACGCACTGGACAAGCCGGTCCTTTATCTGAAGGGCAAGGCAAGAGTGCTGGGAGAAGTCAGGACTCCAACAAACCCAGGGAGTTCCGTGGATATTGAGCTGTATCAACAGGGGCGGTCTCCAGTCTGCCGATACCCGCCACGGCGCCGGGGTTTCCGAGGTGGGGCCAACCCAGTCTCGGCAGGGTCAATACATTCTAGCGACGTTCTAGTTGCCATTTACGGACCAAAACATACGACATACCTCTTCGTTAGAATGCTTGGTGACTACGCGGTTGTCATCAGCACGGTGAACCAACCTCATGGCGAAAACCAGTATCTTGACCAAGACCATGACCACGGCGGCGATCATGACCTTTTGTTTGCATGGTGCTGGGGAGGAAGCCCCGAACACAGTCATATGCTTGAGAGCAGTTTGGAAAGTCATCAGCAAAGCTCCCCCGAGAACTACCAGGAAAGGGCCTTGCGACGGAGGGAAGCTGCGTTGGTCCACTGGGGGCTGGGTCACTTCAGAGAAGGGGAGTCTCTGATAGAGAAGGCCCATGGAGAACTCCGTCAGATGTCCGAGCACACGGGAGATGGCAAAATTGGCATGTTGAGCAGTCTCATACCAAACAGTTGGGAGAAGACTTGGACGGAGTTGCTCCGGCTTCGGAGACTGGAAGCCCTTGTCTACAAAACGACAGGAGAGCGGGAGGGATACTTTTCGGAAAGGCGGCTCTACGAGCTCATCACGCTAGACCCTTACGATAAGACGCTCCTCCCTTGTCTAGACGAACTTCTCACTACGAGCGAGGAGGATACGGTTCAAATCACTTCCAGTATGATGAAACGGGCGCTGATGGACGATGACCTTGGTATACTCCTGAGAGAGGCAATTCTTACGACTCGCGGGACTCGTCTTGAGCCATCGGCGGTGGTGCGCCTTGCACAAGGTAGTGAGGTTGCCATGCAGGCTTTCGTACAGGCTAAAAAGATTCAGGGAGACGACTGGGCCGTCATCCAGGCACTAGTAAAAGCCCTGAGTCTCGCGGATTGGATCACATATGAGTCCCTCTGGCCCGCCGAGCACTTTTTCTCTCATATCACGCCGGAAATACTGAAAGCCGCAGCAAAGAACAGACTTCAAGGCCCAGAAATAGTAGAACATCTACTCCGGGAGTACTGGGACGAAGAGTGGAATGACTCGACGAACCCATTGACGGAATCGGTGTTTGAGGAAGCTCCGCAAAACCATGCAGATGGTGGGTGGATCCTTCGCATTTTGTACGAGTCACGGAAACGCCATGGCCTTCCTGTGAAGAAACACCTACGGGCAGCGATGAGGGCGGCATTGAAAGATCGGGGTGCAGGAGATAGTGTCCTGGGACTTCTGAAGATCGACGAGAAGGAAAGGGTCGGGTTGGTAACGCAAGAGACCATTCACCAAATGGTATCACTCCGCAAAAGGGCTGAGAAAGTCTTCGAGGTGCTCCTTGAGCAAGGATACGAGGAGCTTGTCATGACTGAGGAGGTGGTGGAAATGGCGCTGAGCCAAAACCACAAAAGGGGGGCTCGCTGGGTGGAAGGCACAGGCCCCCTTTTGGTGCTCCTATTGCGGTGGGAAGGAAAGCAGCTTCCCATTGATGCTTCGAAGCTGGGCACATGGCTCGCGGAGGACAAATTTGTTTCAACAAAACTGTGGGCATTGGAAATACTTGGCCAATTTCGTGGGCTGGACGTTCTGAAGGACATCGCAGACGCTGCAGAACGGAAGAGGCACAGGGCCGGCGAGGAACTGTTCTCTGAGATGATACACCACATGCGACTCCCCGAGTACGTCCGGGAACTGGGTAGGGAGGAGCTCCGGGCTTTGGACCTCGAAGAGATTAAGTTGCCTGGTCATAAACGTGGTCGTTAGGGATGCCGATCTGTGTAGATAAGTCGCACTGCGGATCGGTTATGACCCGATGCATCCGCAGGAATCGGGGGATGTTGGGGCCGGCAATAGCATATCTTGCGTCACCGATTGCGTGATTGTCTTGTGGCCATCAGCGCGCGTATGATATCAAACCTGACAAATCCAACCATCGCAACCCCGCACATGATTATCAACACGGGAATCACATATAAGGAGCTTTGGTATGGTACCCCGAGATTATCGGTAATTTCCTTATCGTCTCCCATGCGCTTGTCGTACATTTCCAAATTCAACACCAAGACCTAACCCTGTTGTAGCTCCGTCACTATGGCCGCTGCCGACGTCGCCCGTTCTGTCGCTCCAGCAATCTCAGAGAAGATTGAACCATTCCAAGACAAACCGAAGTCTCGGCACGATGTGCAGACTGTCTTGAACTACTATCTCGAGGCCGAGGATGGGTCTCCCCCTGCTCCGTCTTATGTGGAGTAGGATCACCATTACCCGAGTTCTTTGGCATTTTTTGGTGCGTCACTGACTTCGACAGCCGCCCCGAGACGTATGACCGACCCGTCTACCCCCTCAACGTCACCGTGACCGACATCACCGGCAGCGAGGGCGCCTACACGCTCGACAGCCACGGTTTCCAACTCGTCCACCACAAGAGCGTCGAGACTGACTTCGTCGACGACGCCAAGATCAAGGCCGAGTACTACCCCGAGACAGAACAACTCCTCAAGGACGCGTAAGCTCCACCTCCCTTCCCTCCTCACAACCATTTCTCACCCCCATTTAGCACCGGCGCCTCCCGCATCTTCATCTTCGACCACACCGTCCGTCGGCAGCCCAAGGACGTCCGCGAACGCACCGCCAACACCTCCACCTCGCTGCGTGGCCCTGTCCGCCGTGTGCACATCGACCAGTCCTACACTGCTTCGCTTTCCCGCGTGGCGCACCACCTCCCCGACGAAGCCGAAGAGCTCCTCAAGAACCGCTTCCAGATCATCAACGTTCGTTCCCCCCTTTTCCCATCCCCCGTTTTGCTCCCCCCTTCCTCCACCCCTCTCCCAAATCCCAAGTCCTAATAACAACCCCAGGTCTGGCGCCCCATAAAAACAATCCTCAAAGACCCCCTCGCCGTCGCAGACGCCCACTCCGTCCCCGACTCTGACCTCGTCGGCGTGGGACTCATCTACCCCACGCGCAAAGGCGAGACGTACACCGTGCGACCCAACCCGAATCACAGGTGGTACTTCAAGTATGCGCAGCGGCCGGACGAGGTCACGCTGATCAAGTGTTTTGATACGAAGGAGGAGCCGGGGGTGGCGAGACGGGTGCCGCATAGTGCGTTTGTGGATGAGAGCGAGGAGGATAAGGAGGCTAGGGAGAGTATTGAGGTTAGGGCGTTGGTGTTTTATTAGTGTGGTGGCTTGATAGGGGGGTGTTGGTGAAGGGAATAGGGAAAGGGGTAGGGAGGGTGAAAGAGATCAAATTGTCAAATTGCGTCTTTGCTCATGGTATTTGGTGGTGGTAGCGAATAATACCATTGCATTATTCAACGGGAATGCACGGCCCCTGGAACCCCGCGCAACGTTGCACCCGCGGCACAACAACTTCATGATGCTCAGCTGATCTCGTTCCCAAAGCTGCGGATATATTGATCTCCCTCCCCAATTCCTCACCCACCTCATTCAAACCATCTGAAAAAATTGGAAAACACACTCAATCCCAAGTGCCGCACTCTGAGCAGACGCATCATGAAGTCACTTACTTTTCTCGTCCTCTCCGCGCTCGCCCTCGGCTCCGCTTATGCACAGGAGATAACCTCAATCGTGCCAGGCGGCCCAACCACCGCCGTTTGCCCCACAATCACTTCCACCTCGACTGTTTGCCCCTTTTCTTGCACCTGGCCGACGTGCGCCATCCTCTCGACTCTCACCGCCCACTGCCGCTGCACCGACCCGCCTCCGGTCGTTACCAACAGATGGACATGCAGTGACGGGTGTTCGGCCATCCCTCCTTGCCCGACCTATTACACGGTGCAGCGCATCACCGACTGCCCGGGACCGACATCTTCCTCGAGTTCTTCTTCATCGGCTTCATCATCATCATCTTCTTCTTCTTCTTCGTCGTCGAGTTCGAGTGCGAGCAGCAGTAAAAGTAGCAGCAGCAGCAGTGACAGTACTGCCTCAAGTAAGAGCTGGGGCGGGCACACCCACAGCCCAAGTGCCTTGTCAACCTAGGTGTTTAAGAGGCATGCTAATCAACTCTTGCAGGTAGTTCCAGCACGCCGCCGCCTCCTGAATCGAGCACCACCAGCAGCCGCAGCAGCAGCAGCAGGACGACAACGCCGACTCCAACGAGATCAATTGAGTCCAGTGGGGCGAACAGGATGGCTGGCAAGCCGTTTGGGTTGTTTGGAATTTTCCGGTTTTGATTGGGGATGATGATCCGCACGAAAGGGCCTGGGTTAGTCCGTAGAGAGCTATCTACCGTATGATATTTCCCTAGGAGTTGTAGTAGTGCCATTCCTTGGATGGCAATAATAAAGTCACTAATTGATTGCCGATGTTCAGCTGCTGCACATGTCAGGCGGAATCTACCAGCATAGTGACCCCGTTGGTTGCATGTCACGATGTTTTGTACCTTGCATGATAGACCCGGGTTCGCCCGAGATATGTGAAAGTGCGGCTGAAGGTAGTGGTGGCGTGATCTTGTCAGACGTCTGCAGTGTGGCATGACTGCAACGAACCGATTACTGCATCGAGCACTTCAACACACCTGTATCAGGTAATCGTGACTTCTCGCCTATCGTGCCCATCGATATCGGCCCTGGCAGTGAATGTGGCTGTGAAGTCCCGAGCTGGCGCATACAATAATACCTGGGTGTTGGTAAAAATTCACTGTTCGACTTGCATTAGGCCTACACTAGGTGGGGCAATAGGGTGTCGGGAAATATCTCCTGCAAGTCAATTTTTCAACAGGATCACACCACACATGTCTCTCACACTACCTCGGCCTGGTGCCAAGAACCCCACGAAGTCGGGAAGACAGATTACTTACATATTACACAGGTGATATCCACTCGGAACACCCAGTCAGTATCAGGCCAAGCAAATCCCCTGATTTCTAGCAACGGATTTTCATTTACGGAAACAATCAATCACCCTTACACCTATTGAGAAAAACACTTTCGAGTCCCGATGGAACCGAGAAATAGTATGTTGAATTCCCGCTTGAGTAATAAATCCACCATTAACCATTCTCCCAGGGCCCTTAATGCCATTCAGCCAGTCCCTATCCTTCCTCCCAGGGCCAAAATTTGCGCTCGGGAACCAAGAATTCCAGGCGCCGTCACGCCAGGCTTCGTGGAACACAACAATTTCCATCCCGTACCAGCGCGCCGTGACACTAGGGACAGAGCCCAACCCCTCCGAGCATGCCGTCATATCCACTGGAGGAAAACACCCGTTCCAGCCGAGTATCATCGACTTCCATTTTCGTGACATCGCCGCCGGTAAGCCGGTTGTGATCAACCGCTCGAGCGTTGAGGATGTGGCGTATAATATCGGGCCAACGGCCATCATGAAGGACGAACAGGGGTCCATCAACCCTGACCTTCGTTGGATTCATATGCCTTTCAACAGCATGGTGCACACTGAGGTACTACTTTTCCCCTGACCAAGTACTTTAGATATATTTTCAGACTGTGCTAAATGTTGCTTTGCCGCATAGAACCTAATGAAGATGGTCTGTCGCGAGCTAGGCATGGAAAAGGTTGCCACCGAGGTCATCCACGCCGACGAACGATGGAGTGACCGGCTACACAGACGATGTAACGGGGACGCTTTCCATGCAACATTTATGGAAACCACCTGTGCGGAGATTGACATTGACTCCAAGTATCTTCAGGGAATTCCAGCCGAGCAAGCAAGCGAGTATAACCACCCAGGCGCCAACATGGTGCTTTTTGTGAGTCAACTTTGTACCGCCGCAGTATCGTCATGCTGATACAATGTTTGACAGGTGCCATTCCTGCACTGGGGCACCGAGGAAACGCTGAAATGGCGGGACAGCAAGCTCGGGGAACTGGCCAAGCTTCGGGAAAAGACGCCCACTGGAGAGCTAGACCCTCCTTATGGCAAGGATGACAGTGACATGTACCGGTTCTACACCAACATGATCACCAAACAGCTGTTCCCCACCGGAGGCTACCCCGTCCAGAAGCCGCTTCATCTCCGACGGACTCTCGATCAGTTCTACTACTCTCATGGCGACAACACCGGAGATCGCGACTACGATCAAGTCGTGGCCAAATATGGGCCGCTGCCCAAACCGCACCGAGTGATAGTCACAGTCGACCAGCTTTGGCTGTGGATCATCGGGAAGAGTGAGTCCCCGCCGCACCGCACAGGTTCCCCACCACGCTTCTCCGGGTCCGTCTCCTAACCAGACACAGAAACCATAATCACCTGCTTCGACCGGCGCTGGGATCAAGTCAACGATGTCCGATCCAACATCTTCGACAAGGTGTTCTGGCGCCTCGAAAAGGACGCTCGACGAATCACGGGCCCCTATGACCTCGCCAACCTCATCGTCAAGGAGGCATCTCATTTCTTCTTTTCGCACTCGGGGTCTCTCCCGCCCGAGAGGCGGTTCCAGGAGATTTTCAGGTCGGCGATCGGGAAGAAGGTACGCAACCATGCTGTGATATTCCGCCATCTATGCTAGTCGCTAGGTACTTCAGGCAGCTTACACCCGTGACCTGCAGAACGACAAACAAACCCGCCTCTTCGGCAAGCTCAACGAGCTGAATAAGAAAGGGCCGATCCTCGACCTCAGCCGTAATCAGCAAAACAAGCTCTTCGATGTCTCGGAGGAGTTTGAAGAGGTGAAGGAAGTGCGAGATATTGCTGATGAGCTCGGCATGATCGGCCATGTGCAGCAACGACAGCAGCGAATTTTGGAGCCGCTTGAGAGCCTGCAGCGCCTTGATGCGATGTCACGAGCGGGCGTGGTGGACTCTGAGGGGAACTGCCTTGGGGTACTGACGGAGTGCGAGCAGCGGTCGTTAGATTGGGATCCCAAGGGGTGGTTCCAGCGGCTGGTGGGGTGCATGTCGAATCATAGGAAGGAGATGGTAGATATGTTGGAGGAGACGGATCGTGTGTATGCTGCGGTATGTTCTTCCGACTGAATGTGCTCGGAATGTGTATCCAGGCCGCAGGGACATGCAGTCATCGCTGACCTCATGTAGTTACGAGACACCATCGAGCTGAAGCAGAACAGCGCCAACTTCTTCGAGGCGCACGCAAGCAGGAGAGAGAGCGAGGCAATCATGGTTTTTACCATCGTTTCGAGTACCATGGTAAGTTTCCTCGACATATACCACTAGAAACCAGTCCTTGCACTAACGGCCGTAGCTCCCGCTCTCGTTCCTCAGCTCCATCTTTGGGATGAACGTTGGTGATTTCACCGACGGCGCGAGGATTTCATTATCGACCTCCATGGCATTTATTGGTAAGCTGACACAGTTTGACTGCTTCCCAAGGAACTGGAATGGGAAAAGTGTAGAGGCTGATGATAGCAGTCCCCTTATCCGCCATCCTGATCAGCCTATTCCTCTGCTTCGCCTTCTGGAGGGATGTCCGGAACTGGATGACAGACAAACTCCTCGAAAAACGGGCCCGGAAGGGGAGAACAGAGAACGACAGGCCGACCCAACGAGTGAACCGAAGCGACAAGCCTGAAGACTCAACCACCCACAGCGCGGCGATAGGGCCCAATATAGTATGACAGGGTTATCCTGTGAGATACTAGTACATGTAGCGTGGCTGGCAACCTGTTTAAGAACGCCAGGTTTGTTTTTGGTTGTTATGCTTGCACAGTACTCGCGGCGCCAGTTCAAATGGGGACGGGAAGGGATCCGCAGAGAGATGGCGGTATCCGGAAGTGGCGTGAGGAAACGCCGTGGCATGATCAGCAGTCCACCACTGCTGCTGTTATCACCCAAGAGTCAACATACGTACCACACACGACTGAAGTAGCAGGAACCCTAACAGTTCTACCACTCATCACACCAGCAGCAATACCAGGGAGTTTCGGGCAACGGCCGGTGTGTGGGTGGTCAATATCGGTTGTTGACAATGATTTATGTTCAGTCGTCTTTGAGTATTCAATTTTAGGAATTCAAGCGAACATATTCCCGGCTTCCAACTAACTACAATGCTTTGCTGAACGCCTAATCCCGTATTGTCAGGCCATTGAGGCAAAGCGTATTAATACAATCTCCTCCGCTGAGCTCTGTAACCATTAATACAATTCTAGCTACGGTAATTATGCACGCGAAAACCAAGCAGATAACCAAACGGCCTCCACAATCTCTCCCTTTTCAACACCTCACCTACATGTCCCCTGGGTACTCCAACCGCTTGACCTCTTTCCTCCCATTCAACCTCCCTCTTCCCTTCACCTACTCCCCCTTCTCACTCCCTCCCTACGAAACCTCATGCACCTGCCCCCGATGCTGATCCGCCACCGTCCCAATCTCATGCACCGCCTGCGGCGGCCCATACCCCTGCTGCTGCTGCTGCACCGGTGGATAACCCCCAACTGGCTGCTGATACGCCACCGGCGGCGACGGCGTCTGCTGCGGATACGGCTGCTGCTGCTGATACTGCTGCGGCGGCGGCGATCCCCCCTGCTGATACATCGGCGGCGCATAGCTCATGCGATTATACTCGTCCTGCGTCATATTCTGCCCAGGCGCAATAGCGCTCGCCATGGAGACGCTCCCATGACCCTTGAAAGTCGGGTCGTATGTGCTTGTCGGGGAGACGGGGCCCATGGACTCTGAAGGAGGGACGTTCCCGTACTGCTGCTGCTGCTGCATGGGAGGGGGCGCGCCACCGTACGGGTATTGTTGGTTCGGGGGAGGGCCGCCGGGCTGGGTGGCGTTGAGGTCTTGGTTCTTCTTGTTGCGGCGGATGAGGAAGAATGCGCCGAGGATGAGGAGGCCGAGGACCGCTAGACCGCCGACGACGCCGCCGACGATGGCGCCGATGGGGGCGGCGGAGCTGCTGCCTTCGGAGGGGTTGGTGGGGGAGACGATCACGGTGGAGGTGCTGGCTGCGCCGTCGCGGGTGCCGGTAGGGAGGGTCTCTGCGGAGGAGGAGGCGGTGCGGGAGCGGACGGAGGCGCTGGCTGAGGCGCCGGTGGGACTGAGGACGGCGCCGTTGAGGATGGAGACGGTGAGGGTGCGGTCGTTCTGGTCGCTGTAGGTGTGCAGGACGGACTGCACCCCGGTGACGGGTGTCGCAGCGCACCGGTAGTCCTTGACGCCTTCGGGGTAGGCGTATGTGCGGCAGTAGGGGGACGCGGTGTTGGTGCAAAGGAGGTTGAACGAGTTGCTCTGGCAGACGTCGTTGCAGGATGTGGGGTTGAGGGCGGCTTCGCGTTCGAAGCAACGCAAGTACGAGGGGTCGCTGTCCTCGAAGCCGCAGAAGACGGCGCC
>Ga0247770_1000675_pt1 | contig 31828 bp, 33 predicted proteins | sample UWRJL136409B6_FD_179943 | JGI IMG/M metagenome (GOLD analysis project Ga0247770, IMG submission 179943) | Plant litter microbial communities from Arlington Agricultural Research Station in Wisconsin, United States - UWRJ-L136-409B-6 | ecosystem: Environmental > Terrestrial > Plant litter >... | reverse complement strand
TTGGTGAGTGGTGCTCGCTCTAGGGAGATGCGCAAGCTCATCAAGGCATAGTCGACAATACCCCGGCGATATCGTTCCTTGGGGTCCTGGCCTGGCGTTTTTATCGTGACGTGACGAATATTAGGGAGGTGCTTCATAGCATTGATGAAGGAGGGCACATTGCTGGCGGCGTGGAAAAGGGGCGGGTATTGCTGCGTCAGGATCTCGCCTAACTCCGTGTTGGCGTATTTCGGCCGTGACAGGGCCGATGCCATTGATGTGTGAGGAGTGTACAGGAAGCAGATCTCCCGTCCTGATTCCGGGTGGATGAGGGGCGGGAGAAAGGTGGCATCTGAGTGGGCGAAGTAGAAGGTGAGATGCTCAACATGATGGCCGATCCTGGAGAGGGCCTGTACCCTCTGGGGCTTGGTGAAGGTGTTTGCTGTGAAGGTCAAGTGGGTTCGGAGGAACAGTCTCTTGGTGACGAGGTTGCAGCAGGCCGAATTGGCGAGTCTGACGGCACAGATGTCCTCCTTGTCGAGGAGCTCAAAGAACTTCTCCCGGATGGCGTTGTCCTGCCACAGGCGGTAAAATGCTTGTGGAGTGGGAGCCATGGCACTCGCATGTCGCAACGACAGTGAGCACCTCTAAGATGAGATCCGCCAAGCAGGCGGGCTGGCACAGCGGCAAAACAATGGGCGTTGTGGCAGACGGAGATAGGCGGCCGCGAGAGTAGGAGTAAACAACACAGCCCAAGGCGAAGGCAGACAGACTTCCGCACAGCGGAGCGGCCCGACGGGTGGAGATTGAGGCACGGCGGGATGTTGAACAGACCGGCTGAGGCAAAGAGCCAAATGATGACAATAAACAATTGAGGGTCTTGCTTATGAGGCTTCACACAGATATGATATGGGACGGGGAGAGCGGGCTGATTGGAGTCGTCGAGTGCTCGTGCAGCAAAAAAAGCCCGAAATATCAGGACAAGATCAAAACGGTCTTCTGGGCTAAAACAAGTCGAAACGAAAAGACGGACAAGTTATAAGAGTCCTCTGGACCTACATGTGGACTGCCTCCGCATTTTTCGCTGCGCAGTCTGCGCGACTTTGCAGAACGACCCCATGGCTGTCACTCGCAAGCGTTGAGCGTTGAGAATGAGTGGTGATGGGTGACTCACTCGCTGCTGCTCCATCCGTTGCCCTGGTGCAGCCCTCGGCATGCAGGAGCCCGCGAGGATTTAAGGTAGAGAAGTAGCGACGGCCGCGACCGCGTCCAGCGTGGCCGACCGCGCCGGGCCTCCTGACTGGCCGCCCGCGGAGGGCTCCTGCATGGGCCCAATGCAGCCGGCTGCAATGGTCTCGGGGCCGTCATCTCTCGGCCACTGGGGACGCATGAAACCGCAGCAGTTGCTGCAAAGGGGGGGTTGGATGGATGTGGGGAGGTGCAGACGAAGCGCTATCGATAAAGATGGGGCGGGAGGTGCGAGCAGTGGAGCACAGACTCCCTTGCAGGCCGCGCCACTCAGCCAATCGTTTTGTGCAGATCTGGTCGAGGAAGCCGGGGTTGGACGTGTGGCAGATTCTTGGCGTGCCACGGCATCGCGTCTCCGCGCGAAACACGCGCGATTACCACACGGAACTGGCGCGATGCAGATGCCACGCCACGAGGACCCCGCTGACTGGCACCCCCGGCGATCATATAAAGCCATTAAGCGCCCCGCAGCCTCAGGAGTAAAGGACAGGCTAACGTTGATCTCCCGGTCGTGCCTGTCCTCAGCCCAAGGAGTTGACAAGAACCCAAGTTTTGGCCTGAAAGTGTGTTCTGCGATGGATGGAGCCAGACTTTCTGCTGCTTTTTGCTGGAACTAGTGCTCAATTTTGGCCGGTGTGGGGCCACAGGGACATGCGTGATGCGTTTACACAAACGCGCTCCCACCGCAAAAGCCGTAGGACCTAGAACCTGGAGAGAAGGGCAGTTGTGCCCCGCGCAGCTCGTGGACCGCGACGCTGTACCTCCGTACTCAAGTACTGTAGTACGTAGTACGTATACAAACCCCGCAGTCGAAGACTGGTCGCGTCTCAAGTCGCGGCTCCACCTGCCGGCATCTGATTGATGATTCTGAGCAAAATGTTTCGAAACATTTGGACAGGCGTGCCCTGGTTCGCCCCGGGCCGAAGCACCAGATCGTCTGTTGTCGAGTCGGACGACCCCCACATTGTCAGAATTTACCAGCACTTTCTTTCAACAGGTGAGCTTGAGCGCCCCTGAGTCCATATGAAACACCGGCACTCGGGGAGAGAAAGGTAGCTAGTGATACCGATTTGATAGGTGTCCGCCGATTCCGGTATTATACACAGTACAACTCGATGCCCGTTCCAGAACCCATCGCGCCGCCCAATAGAGACCTCGCTGTGTGTGATATTACATCGCAGTCTCCAGGACAGAGCCCCTCGTCCCCTCCCACCCAAAATTGAACGTTTATTCGTCTACACATATCGATGGCCTTGGCCAGTTCCAACCACACCAATGTGATGCTTCTGCAAATCGGGATAACCTATGGTCGCCCACCTCCACCTCCACCTCCACGTCCCCGTCCCCGTCGTCCTTTATGCTTGCTGGCGGCGAACTTGCCGCCTCTGTATGATCCTTGGTTCGACTTTTGGTAGTCTCCTGGGGGTAGAGGCGGCAGAGGCGGAGGAGGACCGGGGGGAAGTGGCGGGAACACGTTACCTCCGCCGCTGGTGAAGGTAATCTGTCCCGGACGGGAGTTCCTCTGCACCGGAGGGCGGATGAACGCCTCATTGTCATCGTCGTCGTCAGCAGCCTCAAAAAATACGTGCCGTGTGGGGACGATGCTCTTCCCGAAGTCTGGTCGTCCGCTCCACGAATCCGTCGTGATCGCGTCCGGCGGGAGTGTAATGGCAATAGCTTCCTCAGGAGAATTTGGATCGAGATACATCTCGAGATTCGAATGAGTCCACGTCCGCCAGGGACCGACATATGGTTTGGCGTCGGGCTTGGGCTCGCACTCCGCGCCGTAATGACCCTCCTCGCCGCAACGGTAACAATACGGAACCAGGCTCTTGATTTTGCGAACTGTGCCAGAATCCGGTTCATACGAACGCCACACATTGATGCACGACTTCTCAAAATGCTCGTTTGACTGGCACAACACACAGAGGCGGCTTCTCTCAAATATTGATCGGTCCTCTCCCTCTGCGGGAGGGGGAGCAAGTTTCCCTGTTGGGCACTCTATCCGGTTGTGGCCAATCAAATGACAGGTGGCACATCGAAAGGCGGTCGGGCAGGCCAAGGATCGATGCTCGGTGCTCTGACAGAAGCCGCATTTGTAACGCGGACAGGCGTCTGCATGGTGACTGCTCGATGTACACACCACGCAAAACACCTCATCAGAACCAACACCAGGGAAATATCTCCGTCGCTCTCCGGGCTGCTCGTTGGAAGGTAACTGGACAGGTGAGTCGGCGATCTCAACGGCGGGTTTTGGCGAATCCGGCTCATCAGTGATCTCCATGACAGATTCTGGCGAGTCCGGCTCACTGTGAGGTAGTGTAAGGGACAGCTTGCTAAACAGCGTGCCGTCAAGTACCGAAATAAGAGCATCCCTGCTCTTAATCGGTTCCATGCACTCAACAAACCCTCGTCTCGCCGAGAATGGCTTCTGCTTTGCGATTGCTGGTGCAGCTCTCGCGAGCCATTCGAAGTATGCCTCCTGCATCTTGAGTTTGACAGGTTTGCAATTCGGGTTGACTTGAAGGGGCCCATTGATCTGCTGGAGAGCCTGGCACCACTGCAAGAAGAGTAGCTGCCAGCCGACAGTGTTTTTCAGGGGAATGTCGAACTGAGCGAGAGGGCCCACTGGAGGCAGCTTCCATCCGTGAACCATCTCCCATTCTTGGGTGTCTTGGATGGGAGGCGGAGAGGCAGCAGGAGCCAACCCCAGCGCGTCGCGAACCATTTTGTCAAACTCCTCAGGCAGTATCTGGCTAATCGGTCCATATTTCTCTGCAACGGCTTTCAAGCCGTGGGATATAATAGGCTGACTGTGAAGCCAGCGGCTCCAGGCGTCCCTCACCGTTGCCAGATCCCAGATGCCAGGTGCGTTTGGATTCCGCTTGAACAAGTCAGCGCACCACGACTCAAACCGAGTTTTCCAAGTCTCGCCAGCCCTGGGGCGCATGCTCCAAGAGTTGTTTTTGGGTGGTAGATCCCAGCTGTCGACGACTGTGGGTTCTGGCGCGACCTGAAGCTCGGAGACTTCTGTGCCAGCGTCCTCTGCGGACGCCGATGTGCTGGCGAGCTCGGGGGTCTCCTCGACCACAAGAGCTGGCGCGGTCTGACTTGTAGACGGCTTAAGAGTCCCATTCGGAGTTCCATTCTGGGCCTTCGCCCCGAAAGAGGTTCTCAGGCCGTTGCTGACCCCGTGGTTCCATCCACGATGAGATTTCACGGATGGCGCTGCGGCCTCGCTGGCGGCGGAGGATGGGTTGCGACTGGAACCCGAGTCCCCGACCTCTCCCTCGTCGATACCGTCAGACACGCTGGCTGAGTCCACAGCGCCAGTTTTCACGCGCTTCCTTCGCGAGCCAGAGCTTGGCACCGACTCGTGAGCCTCAGAGCCCTCATCCGAGTCGCTCAGAACAATAACCTCCGGGGCCGGCCGTTTTTTTCCGACCGAGCTCAGTTCGGATTGAGGGCTCGGTTGCTCCGGGTTCGAGCCATTGCTGGCCTGTGAGAAGAAGCCTTTGAGCGTTGTCTGCTTCTTCTCTGGCCGCTGCGAGGAATCTGCCATCCTCGGAATAGCTGCTCTGGAGCTGGATCAGGCACACGCCTGGATTTCGATGGGCCAAGCCAGATGATTTCTGACAGTTTCTGTTCACAAACGGGCGTTGGGAGCACGTCAAGTTGAGTTTGTTCGGTAGCCTGAAATGGCGACAAGAGTGGCGTTCTTTGTGGCGACTGTCGTCGATAATGGGACCTGCTGGAAGCCCGGAGAAACCCTGAGGCAAAAACAGATAGGCAGGAAGTAGCGGAGCAAACCAAAGCAGGCGGCTTGCTTGAAATTCACTCTTGGTCTTTTTTGAAGCCGCCTTTCTGAGGTGTGACGTCCAGGACGGATTGCTGGCTCCCAAGCTTGCACCTTCCTGGCTGCTTTTTTTTTCTGGGAGTGGAAACGCGCTGGGCCCACATTTTGGTCCAATGGTGGGGGGCAAAACTATCCCTGCCGTGTTCCGCCCAGCAAGCTTTGCACGTGCCGGCCGGCCAGCGAGACGGTCCCAAACGATTACTTCGTCCACTGTTGGGATGTTTCATGTCAATGCCTGACAATGCCCCAGATTCCGGACGCCTAGGTACAACAAGCCTGCGAAGTGCTCTGCCCTTTATTACACTGTAAACTGCTCGTCTGCCATCAAGTTTGGGTCATGGGCGGGCCCGCGCCAATACGAGTAGATATCGCCACCTGTTTCCAGGTCTTCAACAGGTAATTTTCCAGGCCCCGCCTCTCAGCTGTCGTCTGGCGCTAGCTGCAAGCCTCCTCTCTGTAATTTTCGCGGGAAATCAAATGTTAGCACCCAAGTCCCCGCATCCGGTTCTCCCGGCGTAGCCAGCCCAGTAGAACCCTGTAGGTACCTGCGCGCCCATCTTCCTTTTTTGTACGTTTTGGCGTTCGTGGCCAGATTGTCATTGACTCCAACTCCAACAAACGTGCCCGATTCAATTCTTGGTCTGCAGCATCTCGAAAGAGACGCGACCATCTTTTGCCCGGCACCGTCTTTCTTCTCCGTCTCTCGTTTATTCCGGGTGGCGATTTTTTTTCCGACACAGTATTATTCCCGCGACAACAGGCAATCGCCAGCAGGACGAACACGAGACAAACCGAATTTTGGCAGCAGGCAGAGCCCGCGACCTTTAAATCTTGGCTACAATCCGGGCTCACGTCCGCCTCGACCACCCGCCTAGTAGTCGATATTGCGAACTGTATTGTACGGCCAGCCCGCCCCCCGCCGCGCTCCTTTACACAGCCATTATTCGCTCCGGCGTACCACCCGCCGACCCGGCAATCCCCCTTTTCGGGCTCGTGACATCATAAACGATTCCGCGTCGACCATCGTGCGACCTCATCGCTCCAACGTTCCTCACCCCAGCGATACACATCGGCCTACTCGTCGCAAACCCGCGGCGACAAACGCCGACAACACCGCCAAACTGTCTTCCCCACTTCTTATCCCTCGCACCGTCTCCTACGACGTGGGCACCAACGCTCCGCGTCGGGGCACTCAGTATCCGGAGATGGCAGACAAAGGCGGCCGGAGGAGGAGATCTAGTAGCATCCTCCAGGTCTACCACGAACCCCTGGAGCCGATTGAGCAGCTGAGCGACCAGTCTGCTCTGCCCAACCTGAACGCGAACTGGGTCAATGCCAAAGGTACGGAACCACTTTGCCCTGAGCGCGACCTTGCCACCTTGAGCTGCCCTGCCGGCGATACCTCCGGGTCTTGGCGCTGCCGTGTGTATGGAGAGGGATTGCCATGACGCTGACAGTGATTGTTGACAGGTGCATGGACCATCCATCTCGTGCTGATCGTTGCTCTCAAGATTGTTTACGATATCATTCCCGGCGTGTCACAGGAGACATCATGGACGTTGACCAACATCACGTACATGTTCGGGTCTTATATCATGTTCCACCACGTCCGCGGCGTGCCGTTTGAGTTCAACGGCGGAGCGTACGACAACCTGAATATGTGGGAGCAGATTGACGACGGGGCACAATACACACCGGCCAAGAAATTCTTGCTCAGCGTGCCCATTGCCCTCTTCCTTCTGAGCACCCACTATACCCATTACGACCTGGCATACTTCACCATAAACTTCCTTGCCGTGCTGGCCGTCATCATCCCGAAGCTGCCCTATGTAAGTTGACTCTTCCCCGCCGTGCCTTGAGTCTCACGCTTACGCCAGAAACAGAGCCACCGAATGCGCGTGGGGCTTTTTTCGGGAGTTCCGGAGGACTAGTTTGCATCGCGGCGATTTCAAAAGGCGTTGGGGTCTACGGTTTCGTCAAAGACTGGGCTGTCGAATAGAGAGACAGCCAGCATCGATTGGGTACGGGCTTACGGAGGGAAGGAAACATCTGGGATCACAGAAACAGCTCTCATTGTCCGGGGAGACGAAGTCGGCAAATGGGCTGGGAACAGAGCTGAACATTACAATTGATCCTGACCGCCTTCACATCCACCTCTTGTTTGCCTCGCGCGGGGCGAGCTGACGCCTTGAACAAGGTTCGGCCTCACACGGGACCTTCAGGGTGGCTTGCTAGCTACGGCTTTGGTGGGGGAAAAGTAATATGGCGGACGTGCCGCGAGGATAAGCGTTCCGGAAGACATGTGAGAGATTCCTCTCGGGTAGCATGGGGCTGGATATACCCGCAAGAGCAGCGCCACGAAGCATATTTTGCAACCATTTCCCCGTGTCTGGCCGCCTTGGCTATGTGTTGACGCTGAATTCCGACGGCGGCGTCCTCTCCGTCGGCTATGCTGAGCTCATTGATGATGCCCACATGTTTGTCCCCCGCGAAAACCAGACGGAGACCCGCGGGTGTCGGGGAAGTGCGAATGTTATCACACCTCACTTATAAGGAATCTCCTCGGCACACATACTCTGCCTCTGCCTCTCTCTCAGCCCTCCCCGCTCTCATCAACTGTCGCTCGTTTGGGATTATTGGCTGCCCTCATTACTACTCCCCGCTGGATTGACTGTAGGAGTGCCATACCTGCCGGCTCCGTCCGCCCGCCCTCTGGCCCGTCCATGAACGAGCCATGAAGGCCTCCATCTTGGCCCTCGGGGCAGCCCTGGCCGTCGTCCAGGCTGCCCCTCTCAACTCCCCCCGGGAAGCCCCTACCGAGCAGGCTGCCGCTGGCCCTGAGATTGCCCTCCCACAAACCGGACTCCCCCCCTCGGGCACTGGATCCGATGGCTTGGAGGGACTGGAGTGTAAGTCTGCCGACGGAAAGGTCGTGTGCCACCACACAAAGATCCTAGTCTCAACCAAGCCCATAGTGATTCCCATCGCCCACACCAAGACCATCGCCGTGACCCCGTCACCCCAGCCCAGCGGAAACGTCGACCTCCCCGGTCTTCCTGGATTCAAGTCTCCCTTCGGCGGCGCCAAGGACGGTGATAAGCAGAAAGAAGACAAGGACGAGAAGAAGAAGGAGAAGGAGTTGGAGAAGGAACTCAAGGAGAAGGAAAAGGAAAAGGAAAAGGAACTCAAGAAGGAGGAGAAGGAGGAGCGGAAGAAGGAGAAGGAAGAGAAGAAGAAGGAGGAGAAGCACGGCGGCAAGATCGAGCCGCTCCCCGGCCTCGTCCCCGGCATTGATAAGCCCGACTTCATCGACCCCAAGAAGGGCGGCAAGGTGGAGCCCCTCCCCGGTCTCGTCCCCGGCGTCGGAATACCCGACCTCCAGCCCAAGAAGCACCATGACAAGGACCACGGCATTGAGATCCCCGGGATTCCCAAGATCCCCGAGATCCCCAGGATCCCCGAGATTCCAAAGGTCCCCCAAGTGGTCCCCATCCCCGTCATCCCCATCCCCGAGATTCCCGAGGGCCAGCGCGGCGGCCAGTATGGCCCCTATGGACCGTATGGGCCATTTAACCGCACTGGCTTCCCTCATGGCGGCAACGATGACTATTATGGCCGTGGCAATGGTAACAGGTATGAAGACTATGGCCGTGGCGGACGCAACGGAAATGGCCATGACGGCAATGGTCGTGATGGCTACGGTCGTGATGGTTATGGTCGTGACGGTCATAGTGTTAGCGGCTATGGCCAGGGTAGCCAGGGCGGTCACGGCGGCATTGGTCACGGCGGCATTGAACACGGTGGCATCGGACACAACAACGGTGGCTATGGAAATGGTCGTGATGGCTATGGTCATGGCAATGGCGGTCATGGCAATGGCGGTTACGGCAATGGCGGTCATGGTATCGGCGTTGGCAATGGTCGCGAGGGCTACGGCAATGGCCGTGACAACTACGGCCACGGAAACGGCGGCTTTGGTCACGGCAACAACACCTTCGGCCGTGGCAATGACAACTACGGCAACCGGAACAACAACTACGGCAACGACAACTACGGCAACAACAATGACAACTATGGCCAGGGCCGTGACAACTTCGGTAACAACAACAACAACAACGGCTTCAACAACACCTTCGGCCACGGCAACGACAACTACGGCAACGACAACTACGGCAACGACAACTACGGCGGCAGCAACAACGGTTACAACAGCACCGGCGGCTACCGCACCGGCTACTCCTACGAGCACCCCAACGGCTACCCCTACGGCTGGCGCCCCAGCTGCCCCATCGGCTACACCTGCCGGCCCATCAGCGAAGGCTACGGCAGCCCGTCCTACTCATACCCCGACTACGAGCGCTGCCCGCAGTACCACTCATGCCAGCCCCTGCGCCTCGAGGCCCCGTACCACGCACCCCCCGGCGCCTACCCCGGCGCCTACGAGCACACCGGCTACCGCTACCCGCGCTACAGCAACTACAGCTACCCGTCGCCACCGACCGTCTACTGCGAGAGCCGCAGCTACGGCGGCAAGGGATACGACAGCCACTGCCTCCCGCCTCCTCCTCAGCCTTGCGAGGCTGACTACTGCTCGTCGTACCCCAAGAACGTCCCCGCGCCGCCGCTGTACTGCGAGAAGCAGAACTACGGGCTAGACTGCTACCAGCCGCGCCACAAGGAGCACAAGCACAAGCACAGCCACAAGAAGCACAAGTCCTACGGCGGCGGCAAGGAGGAGCACCACGAGCAGGAGGAGGAGCACGGCGAGGGCTGCGGCTGCTCCGAGGGCGGCGAACAGCAACACGGCTCCGGCAGACCCGACATGGGCCACCAGTGCACCGACGACTGCGGCCAGCCCTGCGGCTGCGGCCACGGCGAGTCCCACGGCTCTGAGTGCGAGCACGGCCATGGCCATGGCAACGCTACCGCCCCGCACAAGCCCCAGATGCCTCACAAGGAGCACAAGCCCAAGAAGGAGCACAAGCACAAGGGACAGAAGCCTCAGGAGCAGAAGCCTGAGGAGCAGAAGCCCGCCCACGGTGGATGCCCCGTCTGTGCTGGGAAGCCCCAAGGCGGCGAGATGCCCCACGGTGGTGGACACGAGATGCCCCAGGGCGGCGGCCACGAGATGCCTCACCAGCAACCTCAGCAGCCCCCTCACCAGCAACCCCCTCACCAGCAGCCTCACCAGCCCCAGCAGCCCCACTACGAGCAGCCTCACTACGGCGGCGGCGAGCAGCACCAACCCGCTCCTGCTCCCCACGGTAGTGCTCCGGCTCCTGCTCCGCACCAGCCCGAGGGCGGCATGCCCCACGGCGGCGGCGAGTGGTCCGACTCGGAGGGTGACTCCGACGACGAAGAGGAGCAAGACTGGCCCGGCTGGCCGCCCGTGGTTCCCGCTCCGCCCGCCCACGGCGGTGGTGGTGGTGGCGAGGGTTCCAAGGGCAACGGCACGGGCGGACCCCCGCCCCCGCCCCCGCCGCCTAACAAGCCGGCGCCGACTGGTTCTGCTCCTCCCCCGTACGTGACGGCCGGCGCGGGCAGCGTCGGCGCCAGCGTCTGCCTCGGTGCGCTCGTGGCCGGTCTCGCGGCTGCGATGGTCCAGGTGCTGTAAGCGGCGGCGTGCGAGGCGCAGCGATGTGGCATCACATCACATCATGGATGGGGACCGTGGGGGGTCCGAGTGAACAACACAACAATATCAACAGGATAGGATACAGGGGAGGCGGGGAAGGAAAGGAAAGGAAAGGAAAAATCCGCGGCGGTTTCTCTTGTGGAGAACAACAAGGAGAGGACAAGAAGGAAAATACCAAAAAAGTGGAAGAGGAAAACAACAAACCCCAAAACCGATCACATCCTGTTTTGTGATGGCAAGCGAGTCGTACCATGATCCATCCCCCATCCCCCAGCATCTACTGCAAGCCCCCAACCCCCCCGCGGCCCTCAGAGCCGAACAATTTTCATAAGTGTGTGTGTGCCTGTGTCTATCTGTGCGTACAAAATAGTCTCGTAATAATAGTTGCTTTTCCTTGCCTTGTCTAGCCGTCTCGCTTGGGAACTTGGAGAGGTGTGGTGTCAGGACCAATAGATAGGATACAGATAGAGAGGGTAGACGGTAATATGATTTTGAGTTTTCTTTTAACCAACAAAAGAAGAAAAAAGGAGACCGAGGGGGAACATACTTGCCTGTGATGATGGACGTCTAGCATCAAAGGCCAATCAGTCATTCGGTTAGTAGCACAAGGCTGCGGAGATTTTCCGTTGCAAATATATTATCAAATCGTCCGAACATTTTAGGGGACGTACACACCTTGCACCAACACACCATCACGAGTCAGACAGGAGCCGTGCCCGGTAATCTAGGAGCAAGCGCCGAAAACGTGCCGTTTGCGGGCACTATGCAAGCTTCGAACAAAGGCTTCGAGACGTGTTCTGCCGCCGTCGATCAGGGTCGAGTGATACTTGCCCGCCGGGTAAAGGGAGAATTGCCCGACTCGAGATGTCCGGTGATGAAACCGGCCTCTCCTTTGTCGAGAGAGACGGCTACCCATTGTTGCGCAGCACTCTGAGGCTTCAGAGGCTTCCGCTAATCCCGATAGGCCAGTAGCTCGCGTCATTGGATCTTCCATATGCGCTCACTTGAGCGCGGAGAGGCCACAGCTGATGAACGTCACCCGGGAATGCGGATAAAGGAATCTTCCCAGCGAGATATACGCAGATAAGATGCTGTGTATGAAGTGCAATACCGGTAGTCGCTGGCCGCCAATAGTCCCAGCTCAGTCGCGGCAATCTGACCTTCGCGGATGCCAATCGTCTTCAGCTAGAGTAGCCGGCCCGTCATGGTGGTTCTGCTCCATACATACCACCCGTGCTGCTCCCGGCTTGGCTAGCCTCCGGGTTCGTGGAGAAGAAAGGGGCACGGGACATTTTGTTTTAGAAACAACCAGAACCTAAATTGGGGCTGCCATCCTAACCCCTGGGTTCATCCGATCTGGTCCACTCTGCACCCGAGAATGCGTGAATAGGCAGGTTCGCGGAAGGCCTGATGTTCAGGAAGCATCATGCGACGCCATATTAACCGACGCCAATAGCGTGGCGGGACCTGTTGCTAGGACTGAGCACGGGTCTGAAGTGGACGACCTGCTAGGGCTCCAATCCTAAAGCAGCCGATTCTTGCGACCGCGGGCGAGCACGCTCATCATCCCATGTTCCGCTGAGAATACGACTGCGTGGAAGAACAAGAGAGCTTTCAGGTATGGAAGAGGGGACTACGACTTGGACTCGACGAGGCCCGTGTGTCTCGGCCGTTCCCGAGGACCGCAAGGAACTTCTCCTTTGTCAGCCAGTCCTGTGAAGACGCCGGCCTCATCATTTTTGACGACACCCACCCGACTGCGCAGAATAGAGGTGGCAGGCTCCGAGATGGTTGTGCTTGTGCCTTCTGGGCCGCTGCTAGCCCGCAGAATGAGGCCAGGCGGCGTGCTACCGATGCACACAGACATGAGCGCCGTGCGTGATCGCGGGCGAGCGAACGGACCCCGCGTCCGTGCTGAGAGCGGAGAAGGCCATCATTGCGCAACAGACGATCCCCCAGATTCGACTTGGCGTGTGCGAGCACGAGCTAGGCGAAAAGAGCGGAATGAGACCGAGAAGAAGTACTATCGAAAAGAAATAATCAGACATGGCTTTTCGCGATGTCTGTGATGGCTGCGCGTGTGTGTGTGTGCTGAGCCGCCGGGCTTGATGTGCTGGACGGGCAGCGCTGGAGGGATCTGCGTAAATAGTGGAGGTGGGGCGTCCAGATTGTGTCCAAGATGTGCATGGTGATATGGGCGAGATGGAATATGTGAATTCTCCCGGCACCCCGCAGGTCTGCTGGTCGCGAGGAGATAATGAAAGGCCCGGCACGCGGCAAGCTGCTGTTGCCCAAAAAGGCAAAACCTGAAAAAAAGCCTGCTTTCCGCGCTGCCTGTTCCTCAAGTCGTCCGCTCAGTTCGCGCAACTTGTTGGACGCCATGGCCACTGTGCAGCAGCGCGGCATCCACACTCACCAACAAGCAGCGGAATGTGGGACGTCGGGTTGTGGAAATCCACGATGGAGGGGGGAAGGTGAGCCAAGTGCCAAGACAGGAGGCGCGGGCGCGCTAAACGATGTTCGGCCATGAGGCTAGCAAGGGGCAGGGGTTCCCGTTTGCGACGATCCACTTTTGCCGATTGCGACCAGGGGCAATTGGGTCTTTGGGCTTCTGGATGCAGCTTCCAGCAGCAAAAAAAGTTCAAGGCAGCATGCCGGTCTTCTCTGGTCGGACGCAATTGCGTCTGCATTGCATTTGTGCCTCGACGTGACCGTGTTGACTGGTCAATCCCATCCCGCCAAAAAGGTCCAAACGTTTGATATCTTGCGGGGAACTCTTCGCCAGTGCCAATCTGAGTCGTATTCCACCTGCTCCGCTTGCTGTCCGTCTCAACGAACCTGGGAATCATTGCAACCCCTTACTGCTAGACCGCTCTGGGTATCGCGTCAGGGACCCTGGCACGCCCGTAGCTCCCCCCCGAGCTTGTGAAAGCCACGAGAGAGGAGGCGGGAAGCAGGGGAAAACCACCGATCCCGCAGCCCTGGGAAGAGTTGAAATTTCCCTCCGATCTTCGATCTCTGTCGAGTGCTATCGTGTTGGTTTCGGGTTTCGTTTCTTACTACCAACTGAGCCGCGGATTGCATTTGGGCATCTCGAGACCGACTACGCAACACGAAACCACGTATTACGCCCCCAACGACCACGCCGAATACACGGATCAGCCTCGAGGACCCGACGGGACCATTGGAACCCTCAAGGTGTGTGCTACATGATCTCCTCGACCTCCTAGGACCTCTTCCCTTCCGCAGTCCATCCGCGCCATATCATCGATCTTGCCCGTACAATACACCATACATGCTGGATCGCGCCTGCCCTCTCTGCTGCTGGCTGGCTGGGTGGCCGCCAATGGGCCGCGCGCGGAGTGCAGCGTGCTGATTCTTCCAAAATTATCACGGCTGCTCTCCACCACATGGCTGCTTCGCGATACACAAGCCGCCGGCCGCGTGCTTTACCTACTCTCTGTACTTCTTCTTTGGAGCAATGAGGCGCACACAGGCGGCGGGTGCCTGCGCGCTTGCGGGAATATATCCAGCGGACAGCAGACAGCGGGCTGCGAGCAGCGGCCAGTTGCTGGCTGACTCTGGCACACAACTCCGGCCATGCATTGGGTGTTTTCTGCTCCAAAGCGCATGAAGTGCCGCCTTCCTGCTGCTGCTTCGTCTGCCTCCCCTCACACCCCCCGACCCGATTTGGGTCAATTCGTGCCGCTCTCTTTTTGTGTCTTGCTCCCCCACCCTCCTCCAAGCCGCCCCCTGCGGTCCCCGGGTCTTATCCGTCTTCTGTTTCAGCTTCCCCGTCCGCATCTGTCCGGTTTGTCTGGTTTGTCTGGCGGCCGAGTCGAACTGACAAAAAGCAGGCTGCCGTCCCAGCCCTGCGAGATCAAGCATCGCAGCCAGTGTCCCGCCCAATTACCTCGTGCAATTCGCAGCGCAATCTAACACGCAGCGCCCTGTCAGGACGGGCGCCCGCCGCGACAGCAACACTACCACGCCAGCCATCCCTGGGCAATCGCGAATGCTCGGTCCTTCCCTGTTGTGCTGGCAATACGCCTCCCCGTGTTAGGTCTCTGCCGTCTTGCAGGATAGCAGCAGGTCTGCACTCGGCCTTCCCACCGTTACACCGGAGTTGCGGTCGTGGTTTGCCTCATTAGAGCCTGCCATGTCTCAACAAACTTCCTCCGGGGTCGCCTCCCCTCCACAGCAAAAAATGCCCTCGCGGTCGCGGGCCCAGAGCATATCCAGCGACAGGCCGTCGACCATCGCCTACAGCTTCATGTCGCCGCCGTTGACAGTGTCGCCCGAGGCGGCCTTCATCGCCGCGTCGGCTGGCTCGCAGATCGTCACCAACGACCACGACAGCCACGCCGACGCCTGGTACGATCAGCATGGCGTCGAGCCGTCGGGCGAGACCGCCGTGGTATCGCCGGCAGCCCTCCAGCTGGTCAACAACTTCCTCGACCAGCTCCTCTTCAATTTTCTTTCTATTGCCCGCTCGACGAGCATTTCCGCCCTGCGACCCGCCGTTTCCGAAGTCCTCAAGCCAAAGCTAGCGAAGGATGCGATCAACCAGGCAGACGAAGAGTTGCGCGAGTACCTCGGGGGCGACGACGAGGATATGCAGCAGGCACAGTCCCCGGCTCCTATCTCGCCTAGAGACTGGGATCTGGAGTTGGCATGGAAGCGGACACGCCTGCGGTGTATGGTGTACTCCTCTCTTGGTGACATGGAAGAGGAGGACGAGGATTTCTACATGGAACAAGAGCATTTGGATGCAGGGCTTGGGGACCGCCTCTCCGAGGTCGTATCCCCTGCTGTGGCCATTTTCTTGACCTCTATTCTGGAGTTCATGGGAGAGCAGGCCCTGGTGGTGGCAGGCCAAGCCTCATATCATCGCATGCGCTTGAAATACGAGAAGGAGCTCAAGGACGGCGCCCGTAGCCCCTCGGACCCTACCGACAGGATTGTCATTGAGGAGCTCGATATGGAACGTGTCGCCCTGGATCGGACACTTGGTCGGCTTTGGCGGGCTTGGAAGAAGAAGATCCGGTCCCCCGGCATTGCTACCATGGACCAGCGCCTGGCTCGTTCATATTCCAGAGACTCCATGCGTGCCGGGTCGGGGCATCTGCGCTCGCCGAGCAGCATTACCGCAGAGCCCTCGGTTCCTCCGGTTCCTGAGCCTGCCCACGAGGCGCAAGGTGGCGCTCCTGAAGAGTACGAGTGGGAGTTGGTCGAGGAGCCAGAGTTGTTTGAGGAGTATCTGGTCGCCGCAAGCATCCCCCTACCAATGGGGGCCCGGGACATTGACGAAATTGAAGTCCCCGGTCTTGCATACTACAGCGATGAGGAGACGGAAGCAGATGAAACGGAGGAGGACAGTTTGCCAGCACGCCCTAAGAGTCTGATGGTCTTTTCGTTGTCCGACTTGCCAATTGTCACCCTTGCACCAGCTTCTACTTTCAGGAAACGATCTAACTCGGTGCCAAATGTCGCCATCGCTGCCTATCTTTCGCGGGGATTACGAGTCGAAACAGATGGAGAGGAATCGAACGATGAAGAAGTGGATGACGACGAAGTTGGTGATGTTGTAGAAATACTGGACAAGCCTCGCCAGCTCAAACAGGGAACTGATGGTAAATCGCCGAAGAGCCCCAAGGGTGGTTGGTCCGAGTCTGAAGAGGAGGAGTCGCCCATCCACTCGGCCACCATGCCAGCATCCCTACAAGCTGTCCTTGCCCAAGTCCAAGAAGATGAAGATGAGGAAGCGGGCGAGGCGCTTGAGGATGAGGACGAGGAAGACATCGTCATTGAGGAACCTCGGATTTTGCTGTCTTCGAGAATCTCTATCTCGGGCCGTAGCATTTCACCCGCGCCATCCGAGCGTGGGAAGCCCGCTGCGATTAACACGAATCTACCCCTCCGGACACCTAGCATTCATTCTGCGCGCCTGGTCGATGTGGCCGGCCCTCGCAGCCCTGCAGTGGGGTCGCGACGAAGCTCCGTGGAGGTAGATCTCATTCGTCAAGTCAATCCAGTCCGGTTGAGTGGCGGCAGGACACAAACGCCTCCTGTCGTGGAAGAGCGGATGCGTCGTTCACCTGACAGCATGTCTGCTTTCAGGTCGGGTGTCAAGAATGGACTCTCAGGGAACTCTATTTCCGAGGCCGAGGAGATTGCCGGCGTTCATCATGACGACACGGCTTCTCCCACCAGCCCCGCCAGCAGTAATAGCGGCGCAGGAATTGGCCTGGCAATCATCCCAGAGCCAGCGGAGAATCATCACATTGCGCCAAGCACTAGGACTGTCTTCGGCTCCGTCGCTCAGCGGGCGCCAGCGCCCCCCGCTCCCCCTTCACCAGTCAAAACCACGGTCACCAAGGTCACCATATTGTCCTCGACCGCGTCAAACGGTCCCTTCAATGTCGAGGAGCCTCCCCGGAGACCAACGGTTCAAACGCGCCCTCAACCAACTACGCCCACAACTGGGTCCTTCTCAGGCCCACAACCTTCTGCAGTTCCCGAACGTAGCGCTTCAAGGCAGACTGCTGGCGGCTCACCTCAGCAGCCGTCAACCATTGGTTTGGTCTCAGTCGAACGCAAGCGCACCCGCAGCCCTTCGGAACCGTTCCCGCCACGAACGCACGAATCTCCAAGCCAGTCGACGAGACCGCCGCTCACATCTGGGTCCTCATCTAGCGCCTCAACTCACAGACTCAAGCCTGTGAGGACCTCCGAGGAGACTACACGGTCACGCGTTGACGTCGCACGCGATTTCGAGGAGCTCATCCAGAGCGATCAAACAATCCAGTACACATTGACGCCGGAGAATATGCGTGACATAGATGTGAGTGTATCTCTCGAATTTCATTCTATGGTTAGGATCTAACCCGAAGCTTTGTACAGTCGCAGTCAAATCGCTCAGGTGCTACGGGTAGCCCAATTGTTGCATTCAAGACTCGCAGGAGCGAGGATGCCCGCCCGAACGGAGACCGATCTCGTTCTTCATCTTTCGCTCAGCCCAACGAGATGAAGAGATCGACATCTGTCTCGCGGCCAACAGTAACTGGCGACTCTCAGCGCCAGAACAGCCTCAACAACGTCCAGTCCCATGTCAGCAGTTCATCGGGGCGGACCGCGCCTTCAGTGCCAGCAAAGCCTCGTGCTAACGTCCCCATCCCTCAGGCCCGAGATGCAAGACTGCCTCGTGAGTCTGTCGCCGAGCTTGCTGATTTCCTCCGGTCGACTGGCCCCCATGGTGGCAGTGTGGTGCGGAACCCCACGGCCCCCTCGCCCATTCCCAAATCAAGCGTGGAGACCCCCCGGGTATCGACAACTAGTAGCATGAACCGAAGTCGACTCCAGGCCCGCGAGGCTGCTGTGGACTACAAGGACGACAATTCTGATTTGATTGACTTCATTCGCCGTGGTCCGCCGAGCGTTGCAGGTAACCCCCGCATCCCGAGGACCGTCGCTCCGTTCCGCACGACGATGGACTCGGACCAGCTCGCCGGCGCTGTCGGGGGTAAAGCGGTGGATGCTCAGCTGCACGATGTTGAAGTCAGAAACAGCCAGGCCTCTACCAACATCACTGAGTCTTCGGTACCATCGTCGATAAACTCACAAAGCGCCCTTCTCGGGAGGAATAAGCCCCTTCCTGGCAGCAACAACCGGTTCGGAGGCCCCGCAGACGATGATATGCCGATGCCCAAACGCAAGACGCGCCGCGTTCGTGATCCTTATGCCATCGATCTCAGCGACGAGGAGGAGGACGATGATGTACCGATGTCAATGTCGAGGCCGCAAAGACGGGCGCCGCCGCAAGAAGAAAGCCTATTGGATTTCCTGAAATCCATGCCTCCGCCGCCGCCGGAACCAGCAGCTGTGCAGCCATTCAGCCGTACTCGGACACAGGACAAACCTAAGAAGAAGTCCAGTGCTCCGAGCCTCATGGCTAGGCTCACAAGGCGTGTTGATCGCGGCGATCGCGGCGAGAGCGGACGCAACAGCAACAGCTCGTCTGGAAACTCCAGCCCTCGGAGTCCTGTCCCGCCAATGGCAGCCGCAGAACCGAGGGGCTTGAGCAGCCGGGCGAGCAGTGGAAAAGGCTACATTCCCATCCAGGTCAACATGCCACCTGGAGTTGATAAGTACAACCCGTCAAATTTCAGATCAACGGCCTCTGGTGGCGGTGCTGCTCCGGCCAGTAGCGGTCGGGTTCCGATGAAGAAATTCGAGCCTCGCGATGCGGTGCCAGTTTCCAGCCGCGGCACCTCGGAATTGGCAGACTTCTTCAAGAACTCGGCGCCTCCTGGTGGTATGGCAGGTGGCCGAGACGACCCTGGGGCATATCCAGCAAGGCATCCCGGTCGTAAGAAGACCGGTATTGCCAACTAGTCGCCGCCTGCCGAGGGCTATTATGCTGCCATCGCTAAAAACACTATTACATTGCATTTACGGAGAAAACAAAACGAATCCCGGAAATGCCCTTTCGCTTCAGATGAAGCTGGACAGAAAGCTCCTTTGTCGATCTTCTGTTTCGTACCAACCCCATACTCCTCAAATTTTGCATACGAAGGGGCCGGAGTGCCCGCAAGCGAATCTACCTTAATCTCACCTGCAGTTTACTTTCTTCCCTGTATTTACATTTGCCGCCTGGTTGGATTTCCAGCCGCCTTTCTGCATTGGCTTCCACGCCCTTGCGCCTTGATACCACAATGGTCTTGTCTTTTCATCTTTGCTGCCTTGTTTTATTAGATATCCTTCTTCACGTACGTAGCTGGGCGAGTCTTTCAAGGGACGCCGGGGATGACGTGGACACGATGTATATTCGTACCCTTTGGCGATTACAGACGGAAATTTGACTTGAAGAAAAGTTGGCGAGGCTGGATTGCTGCATGTGTGAAAGTGGGCGAATCTACAAGCGTTGTTACCACTCTGCCCTTCCCTATGTGTAATTATGGGATATGAGAGGATGGTGTTAATATATATCTGGTCTCAGCTCATTGTACCCTTGTCTTCGGTCGTTCATAGTGGCTGTTAGTGATCAAGAATGTGATGTCCCTGTCGTACAATGTACTTTTGTCGCCAGTGGAAATGGAGTGGGCCTCCCATGCAGCAACCCAAACTGCAGGACAGCGAGAGAGCAGCCAATGCATTGTGAACGCCGCGACAGGCATCTTTCCTGCTTAACGTATGTTCTCTTCTTCAATCTCACGGTTGGTGGTTACACTGCGCTGCCGGGAGAGGAGAGATGCACCTATCCACGTGCGTTGTGTGTGTGGGCGCCCCGCGGCACACAACCTACCTCACGCAAACATGTCAGATCCGTCAGATACGATGGGCGCAGCATACACAGTAATTCTAGGTAGCGGGGCTTCAATTCATTCGCGGGGTTGTTGATGCTTGGCGGTTGGCGCGGCAGAGCTGGAGTGGCACCGAGCTGACATGGCTGCCACCGTGACGGGCACGACTGGCAAGGAGAGGAAGGATAACTTGATATATCGTATTTGTTATTTGTTATGGCGGCAAAGTCGCGGCAAGGTGTTTCAGTGTCTGGTTTCGGCGAATAGAACGATTACTAGGTGGGTTGATGGGGGGGTCCTGTCGGTCCCGTTGGGCGTAGTGATGAGCAAGTTTCCTTTCTTTTCCATTCCATTGTTAGTAGGACATCAGCGTATCCCATCAGTGGAGCGGCTGTAGTGAGTCTTCATCGAGGAGGGCAAAAGAACCGACGGACCCAAACCCAGAGAAGCTTTTTTGGGGCTAACTCCTCCCGTCGGCCGGCACGTCTATAGTGTACGGCATTCCTGCACCCTGCTGTCTTTACTTTGCCCGTTGTGGGAAACAGGTGCGAGACTCCATTGGTGAGGCACGATAAGTAACCACTGGCAAGCACTGGAAAGTGTTTCCGATACCCCACGTGGTAGGCATTAGATAAGCCGGCTCGCAATATGTAATGCAGATGGCACCTGAGGGAATGGCTTGACGGGTGGCTGGGCTGGGCTGGGCTTGAGGACCCTGCTGTTTGTCCTGTGCATTTGGCGATCGGATAGGGAACTGACGAGTCGAGATGGTGGGTGATGACAAGGGGTGGGAGGGGAAGGCGCGCCCGGGGCTAGCCTGCTGCCATCAACAGAGGTACCCAGCGGTACGGGGCACACAGTACGGCGAATTCTAGTGCACACTGCCTGCGGGCGGGGGCGGCCATGCGGCCCTGCGACCTGCGACCTGCGGACATGCGGGCGGCGTGATGGCTGGGTCGGCTGGTCGTCTTTTTTGTGTGCTGGACTTGCAGTGATAAAACGCTGGACCAAATCTGGGACCCGAAGTCTCCGAGCTTTGGTCCCGGCCACGACGCTGCCCCTCATTCTGGAACAACCCCGCACCTGAGTGCGGCCTGACGACTGAGGTGAGAGGGCGCTCACTTACCAAGAGAGCAGGCGCAGGTGTGTCAGCCTTGCTTGAGCTGCAACCAGCCTATCGGGCTCCAGCTGCCATTTGTCGTGCGTATTCGAGTTGCCTGCCGGGCGAAACACCCGGCAACTCGATTGGGCGGACGCAACGGGAGACGGGCAGGCGTTGTCGTTGACAGCATCCGATAGACGCACGCACGCACCACGCACCACGACTCCCGGGAGGCTTGCCCTGACCCGACGGAAGATCGGCGGTCGACGTTGACAACGAACGAACGAACGACAAGGCGATGGCGTCCCCGTCACCGCCGTCGGGCTCGCCGTCTCCAGGGCCCGCATCGCCCCGCGGCCGGCCAAACCCCGGCAGCAGTGCCAACAGTGCTATCAACATCCCCCAAACGCTCTGGGGCTTGCAGATCCCGCTCTACATCACCCACGCCTCGCAGCCCACCACACCGCCCTTCATCACAGCAGTGCCGCGTTTCGGCTACCTAGCCCTGCTGCTGCCGCGTCTGACAGCCTACTACGGCGAATCCTGCTCGAGCTTCCACCACGAAGAGATCCAGCTGCGCAACTTGGCTGCTGGCCTGCTAGTAGATCTCTACCAGCCCACGCTCCCATGGCGTCTTGTCGTCGGCGACGGGCCCGAATGGGATATCGGTGACACCTTCATGAACTCGGCCAAAGAGGCCGATTACATCCGTAACAACAATGCCAAGCAGATCATGAGTCTCTCTAAGGAGAACACCAACGCCCTCTGGAACGCCGTTCAGGACGGTATGCCCCCCCTTTCGTGCCTGTTCCTCCCTCCCTTCCCAGCCATGACCTGCCAAGCCTAACCCCCTTTCCCATTCCCAAGGCGACTACAACTCCTTCGCCAGGATCCACGCCCAGCTCCTCAACACGCCCACACCGCTGAAGAGCGTTCCCCTGCGCATCTACATGCCCACCTCTCCTTCCCCTGATGATGCAGCGTCTGCGTCGTTTCGCGTAATGCAGACACTTGTCCCGCCACGTTTGCCAAACCGTGAGTACCCCCCCACCTCAACACCCAGCTCCCGAGTTGAGAGCACGAGTCCTAACCCCTGGGAAGGAACACCACAGACCCTCGGCGTAGCTCTCAAGGGCATTCTCCCCAGTCTCTTCCCCAGCAGTCGAGACCCCATCTTAGCAAACGTAATCCTCCACGGTGTGCCCGCGCCCTTTCAAGCACCCCTCGAGGAACTTATGCGCGAAGCGGCATACCCCGATGGTTGGCTTTGTCTGATAGTAGTCCTCCTTTAGCTTCATCTCTGTCTTGCATTTTAGCATCTGATATCACTTCACCCACACCGCGGGGCGTTAAGGCAAGGGGGGGTGGATGGATAATAAATGTTTATTTTCTCCATCTCTGATGATCTGGCCAAAAGACTGGCTGATGGATGATGTACTTTTATATCTCTGGTGCTGGTGCTGCCTCCTCTGTACTCGTGTCTATCGGCACCCCGTTCCTCATCATTTCTATGGGCCGACTCTACCAACATACATACAACCAACCTCGAACTCTCTTCATAGTGTGTGCCGTACACGATATCAAGCTCCCCCTAACCACTCAGTTAGACTCTCGTGTCCACAGCTCTGCCCTCCTGCTAGTGCCTCCGATCATTGACTCGTTGTTGCAATTTTGTACAAGCTCTCAACGGGATTGCTTTTCATATCAAAGAGAATCAGAAAATATAAGCCTGCGGGTGCCCTCCCTCCTAGTCGCTAACACTCTCTCCGCTATAACTGCGACCGTACGACTAAAAATGTGTTCTGCATCACATCGAGAGAGGAGGAGGTGATGAAAATGGCAAGAATAAGTAGGTGGATAGATAGATATGTAGATAGATAGATAGATAAGATGGGTATGACGAGATGTGAGGTAGGTAGTAGCTAGGTAGGTAGCATAAAAACAACAACAAAAATCCGCCCAAATATGATCGTAGACACGTTTCACAGATCGTTTGGTATCTCCTCCGCCCCCGCTGCCCGGAGAAAAAGAATCAGAAACAGGAAACGACGGAAACCAAAACCGGGCTAATGCTATGAAGAGACCAAGGGGTCGATGAAAGCATGCGAGTCAAAATAAGCACAACAGCCGCCTCCCTCCCGCAAGATGCAAATTAGTAGAGGAAATCAGGAAAGCGGGTGAACGACGTGACGGATGGGGCTGCTTTCCACAGTCCCACACCGTATTAGCGCCTAGTAGCGAAGATTGTCGTAAACCCGTCGCAATGGATGCCACTTCTGCCTATCCATGCCAAGGGGGGAATAAAATAGACGTCTGCCACCAAAGCGGCTTCGAGGGTGCGGTCGGCGCTGTTTGTGAAATCAGCGTCTCTTGTTCAACAGTTCCAGAGCTGGTCGGCTGTTAAGAAGGATGGTGCCTCATGGGAGGTAGCTGAGGCAATTGAGGTGGATGCCCGTCGACCGGGGTTGAAGGGGCGTGCATGCCGGAATGGAAGGGCGGGCCAGATAAGGGAGGCGGGCCTCCAGGTGGACCCGAAATCGAGTTCACCGGTGGTAGTTGCGGCCCGTTACTTGTGTTACTGCTGGTGAAGCTGGAGCCACCTTGGACGTCCATCATGTCGGCGCTCGATGTCTTCCACAGGTCATGTTCCACTCCTTCAAGGATGCGCATGTCGATGGCCAGGGCACTAGACGGTTGGGCAATAAGCCTGAAAAAGGTTATCGTCCTCGCGAAGAGATCCCTGAGCGTCTGCTCATCGATGAACTTGTTGAGCGTTGGGTCCCGGAAGGCCGCTGCGAGGGTAAGGAGATTGCCCCATTGTCTACAGAGTTATAGGTTAGTTTGAGTACCCACAGATAAAAAGAACGGAATGGTGAAGGCCTTACGCGTGGGCGGTACCAAAGACGTTGGTAATGATAAATCGCTTATCTGGAACCCCGTGAAACGCCCGCGTACTCTCAATTAGTGCCCGAATGCCCTTAGCCGCATTGTCTACCACCTCCTCGTTGATGCCTCCCGGGGACAAGGGATCGTCCATTCTCCCGGGCCCATGTGTGGGAGCCTCACGATAATCTCCAGAGGTATGGATTTGCGACTCCATCGCCGCCTTAGGTCCCATCAACATCTTGTGGTTGTGTTCGAGAATCTGGCGGATGAATGGGCGATATGTGATCACATGCGCTCCCCAGTACTTCGCCCGTAGTCGGGCAGATAGGATGTCAGGCGCAGGGGGGTCGGTGTGCTTGAACTTGAACTCCGGAGGCACAAACCGCATATCAAGGGACTTCTGGATATACTCGACAATGGTACCCGCAGGTGTTCCATCCTGGGCCTGGAGCGGCTGCGGGTTTTCTGGATTGTAGAGCATCTGATGGATCACGTTAAGACTCTTGCGCAGGTAGAGCTGCGCGAGATAGCTCTGGAGAATGTGATCCTCAAACCCCAGTTGCTTCGCAAGGTTGATGTTTGGATATGGCATCATCTCCTCAAAAGCTAGAATGTGTGACTGCGGCAGGGGTAGCTCGGCAATGATATCGCTTTGTTACAACACACTTGTTAGTGTCGTACACAGAAATGTCTCAGTTTCTGACATTGAACGAACCTTTCGAGCTGCAGACAGGTCCAAAAGGCGAAAACTAGCTGATTATCCGATTTCTCGGTCACGGCATTCAGGCCGAAGGGCGAGTGATCCTGCATCTTTCTAAATCGGTCGAGGCTCCTGGTAGAGTGGTTAGCCTTGCCAGACAACACAGAGCTAGCAAGAAACAAGGCTGCATCACCAAAGGCTCAACTTACGGCCTCATTTTTATTTGCAAAGCCCAGCCGGCTTCCTTGATGTAAGCATAGCTTTCCATCACTCTCCCGAGCTGGCCGTGATACAACCCCGCCAAGATGTAGGCGTGAATGTGCCGAACACTCGTACCCGCCAGTTGGCCTCCGAGAATATCCGTAGCATAGGCAAAGTAGTCCAGGCCAGGGATGACATCGAGATTCCTCTTGAGGGACGCACCCTGCTTTGATGGTGGCCCACCGCCCTGAAACGACGCTCGCCTGCTACCCCCAGACCGCTCCCCACCGTCCTTAGGCGACGGGAGACCAGACGAGTGTGAATGGTACGAGGGCGGTGACCCTTGTGAGCCCTGAATGGGAGATGCTGGGTGTCCGTTATGCACGATCGGCGACCCTTGCGAAGGTTCGCTGACCGGGACGACGTCTGATATTTTGGCCGACTTTTGCAGGCAAATCTTTCCGAGCGCAAGGACGAGCAATACAAGCGCGTTGTTGATGGACCGCTGGAACGTCGGCTTCACCGACTTCATCGAGATACCTGGAGGTACTTCCAGGCCATCCGGCGCTGGAGACCGTTTCCTCTTCGCCCCAGTCTCGGGTTGCTGTGTTCCTACAACATTAGGCGTTACAAATGTCGCGACACTTGGACCGGAAGCCTTCCCTTGCTTTTTGCTTTGCAAAATACCGTCCAAAAACAACCTTACCATGGCCTTCAGCTCAACTGGTATTATCAGCGGGTGCATGTTCTGGATATTTTCTTCGTAGCTCTCCACGTATCTCCAGACAGTGCTTGGGGTGAAGTCCAGGTGCCGCGACCCTGAGACAGAGATGCCGCCATCGATGGGCCCTGGAGAGCCGCTAATGGTGCCCCAGCAGTCTGCCGGGGAAGGAGCCCCCGAGTCCGAGTAATCGTCGTTGATCTCAAGTATGCCAAGATCTTGCATCGCTTCCCTGTCGGACCGGCTGCTGTCAAGACCCTCACCGCGACCCCACAACCGGAGGAGACCTCGTCGTTCCTCCTGGCGTATCGGAAACTCGTCCACAAATTTGACTTTCTCGGCATCCAAATAGCGCCTCACCAGGCTCTCGATAGACCGCCACTTGAGCAGCAAGGCCGCTAACGTCGTGTGGTTGAGCGGAATCGTGGGCACGCCTGGCCGAACGTGAGGCCCAGGCTCAACCTCCATCTCGTCTTCCATATTTCGAGCAATGTTCCGAGCCTCCATAGTACCTATAGGCGCCTGGGTTACCGCCATCGTCTCTCCAGGTGATGAGGAGTAGTTATCGTCAGCCATAGGATTAGGGGAATCGGGCGATGCCCCGCGGTCATCGTCCATCCGCATCATCTGCTGCGGCTGGATTTCGAGTGAAGGCGCAACACGCTTCATAGCGTGCTCCATATTGCTCATGCGCTGGTTGAAGTTATTGAACTCGTGCTTCAGGAACATGAGGGTGTCCAAGATATCGGCTGCAACTTTGTCTTGCCTGAATCTTGCATCAGCAAGCAAGAAACGCTTCCTCTGAGGGGGGCAATACATACTGCTTGGGAACGGCCTCTCGATACTTGCATTCGACCTTCTTCTCTTTGCAACTCTTGCACGGTTTCAGCTCGTCGCATTTTGCCTTGAGCTGCCGGCAACTGTCACAGGCCTGGATTTTGTGGTTAGATATGTGTGGTCCTCGCGGGGGTCTCCCGTCGTTGGAGGGTCGTACCTGTGAGGCCCTCTGGGCTTTCCGTTTCCCCTGGGCGGATGTGATATGGATCGGATATGGGAGCTCGCCATGGGGGTTTCCGTACGACTGCCCGTAGTCGTAACTCGGGGCGTGCGGTAGGGGTGTCTGCGGTGGGTAGCTTGGCTGGCGGTACATGTGCGGCGGCGGCGGGCCACTGTCGAAGCTCATGTGCCGCTTGTCGTCGCCATAGCCTTGGGGAGGGATGGCGGAGTGCGGCGTGCCCGGCGTCATGGCGTCTGGGCCGTTCCCGGTCGACTGTGGGCGGCGCAACTGCGGAAGGGTGTCCTCTCCGGGATCCGGCTTGACCAGCGGCTCCCTGGGAGGATATCCAGGGAAAGTCGGGTGGGCGGGAGAGTGCGGAGGTTGCCTGTGTTCCTGCATTGGGGGATATCTGTCGGGCTCATGGTGCCGCCGATCATCGACCGGTGGTTGCTGTTGCTGCTGCTGCGAGTGCTGCTGCGGATGGGGAGGCGCTGGCGGCGGAGGGTGAGGATGTTGATGCGGGTGAGGAGGAGGATGGTGAGAATCCCCAGGGCCGCCGGCGGGTCGAGAGTAGGGATGTGGTGAGGGCTGCGAGTACTGCGTCGATGAAGGGGGGTGATGAGGCAGGTGGGAGTTGGTGGGCGAGGGAGTGGGATGAAGTAGGGACACACCGTGGTGCGCTCCGCCTGCTGACCATGACGGCCCAGTCGACAGACGGGGTCGTTTGGTGTCAGGCGGCCCTGGGTCCATGCTGGGGGATTTATATACGCGAGTACATAAATACCATAAACACCAGCGAACGAGGAGGGAGCGGGCCAGGCGCGAGCTCCGGCAGGTAGGTAGGCAGCTACTGCTAACCTAACGGGAGGCGGCAGTGGCAGGAAAGGCTACGGCAACAGGAGCAGCAGCAGAGGAGCACGAGCAAGCAGCATTGGCCCTCATGGACAGCATGGACAGCACCGTGGCAGCACCATGGACCATGGAGCAGCAGCGGGGAGCGCGATGCCTGTCTCAGCGACGGCCGGGAGCTGGCAAGGAACGACCTGGAGACCTGGGCCTCCTGTGTCCTGTGCGATCAAGATGGGATACGCGCACGACAGGAGGCGAGCTCAGAGGGATGGCGGAGTCATGAGCGGGCTCGTTGGATGGGAGCTTATTGGCCGTGAGAGGGCATGGAGGGGAATCCGGCAGAAACAAGCTGCCAGCGCCGAAAAAACCCCGGACGTTCGCTACTGCTGCTGTTGCGGTTGCGTAGCCGTTTCCGCCTCACCTGGCTCGTGCTGGGTGTGGTGCCGACCGGCCGACTGGGAGCTTGGGAACCTTGGGAGCCTCAACCAAACAGGAGCACGGGTTGGGCAGCAACGGGGGAGACGGGGGCCACCGCTCGGCTGCTTGCTTGATGGCTTGCGTCCGGGTTGTTCGCTTGCTTGCGTCGTGATCTGCTTGGGTCTTGGGGTCTTGGGTCTGTCTGGGGTGGTGGACCGGATGGATGGGCGAGTGAGCGGGCGGGGACTGGAGGTTGAGAAAAAAAAAGTCAGAGCAGATCTAACCTAGCTCGATGCCGCCGCTGGTGCTGGTGCTGCTGCTGGTTGTTGCGCTTGTACTGAGGTACAGGCACACCACGCACGCACCACTGGGCTGGCTCGGCAGAACCCAGCCGTGTGGTCTCTCGCGGCAACAAACGGCGTCTGCAGCAGCTGTTTCTGGCCGTGGCTTGCTAGGTACCGGACGCTCGACGCTGCTGCTTCCGTTTCGGCTGCCTGGGCTGGCAGGGAATGCGTCAACGTCAGAGGAGAGACAGAGGAGAGACAGAGCGGAGGCGGGCGGAGAGGCGGAGACAGCGGAGGGCACCGCGAAAGCGGCGTGTGGACGATGCGACTGGCAACCCCAAAATGACGGTCAATGGGGCGAGAGGTGGGAAGGAGCCGCGTCCCGGACGTGTTTTGGCCAAAACCCTTTGCTTTCCCGGAGAGAAATCCAATTGAGAGGTTCGGGGCGCCAACCTTGGCGAGTCGGGCACGTCTCATCAAGATCCTAGGCCGAGCCAGGATGCTGGAGAGCCAGGGTCAATGGATAATCAGCAGAGGCCAAGAGGCCAGCATGGAAACGGGTGGACCTCGACCATCTGTCGGGCCGGGGTCACCCCCGCTGCAACCCTCGAAAGGGTCAAGCGGACTGTACCAGCTTCGCCCGTGCAGATTCTGTCGTGCTGCCTGCGTGCACTGCGGCGTGCGATTGCCTCGTTCCCCTTCTCATGCCCCTCTGGCCCTCTGCGGTGCCTCTCCTGGCCTCTCCCGTGCTGGCTCCTCACACACACACCGCAGAGACGCATTCGCACACCCACACCCGGCCTCCCACACCGTTGCTTGTTTGTCTGCGGGGAAACCTGGACGAGGCGGTGACGGATCCGCAACTGGGGCGGATAAGCAACAGCCAGACACGGGCGATACCATCCCAGCCTACGAGCGCCGGTGAGGGGGAGACCCAGAGATCGGGAGCGTCAGCTGGTAGCGCGAGCTCACCTCACACCAACGTCGCAACGGCTGCCGTGGAGATAATCTCACGACCAATCTACGGCGAGCCAGAAGAAGCTCTAGAAGGCCGGCCACATCCTGGGAAAAGGCACGAGGCGGCGTTGGTGGCGGGGGCCAAGGCACCCCAAGGAAAGGGCGACTGGGAGATGGGCGGAATGCGGGATTAGCGCGCGGCGCGACAACACCGATTCGATTCGGCAGAGCCCCCGACAAGGACCTCGACCCAGGACCCAGGAGCGCGAGAACTGGCTGGCTGGCTAGCTGGACGGCGGGAGGGCTGGGCTGGGCTGCCCGGCTACCTGCCTCACGTACTTGCAGCAGATAGTGCAGTACGGGATGCCGCCGACAGAACTTGCAAGCCTGTGCTCTGCATGCTGCGTGGCAGCAGAGCACCCACGGGCAGCTGCAAACCGGCGCTGTGGAGTCGTCGAGTGCAGACAGCGCGTGGTCTGGCTGCTCCGGGCTGGGCAACTGCCAAGGTGGGGTGGTCCCCACACGTGCCTAGCTTCGTCGTCAGGTCGCACGGTTGCACACTCCAGCTCTGGGGCAGCTCTGAAGAGGGGAAGGAGCTCACTCCCATCACAGCTTCCCTGCCCGCCCTTTGTGCAGGGGTCTGCCCGTCTGCCCGCACTGTACATTGGGCACCCGAATGGCCGAAGAACGTGTCGTGTACGGGCTGCGAAGTACCGTGTGGTAGCACCGATATCGTCCTCTCGGGTTGGGGCGAGCGCTATCCCTCTTCCTCTCGCCATCCATCCCAGTCCCCAAGATGCATTCGGGCATGCTAAGGAAACAATAGCTCGGCGCTTGGTGGCCCGACATTGGGTTGTCGGTTACTAGCTCAGCTAGATGATGGTGGAGGGTCCCGTCGCCCACCGACCGCAACATGGGACCCTCCTCAACAGATAATTAGAGGACTAAATGCCACGCTATGCAACGCTCGGGTCGAGTCGCTTCAGGTACCCCTCAGCTGCTATTCCAGGCAGATGTCGATCCACCAGAGTCCCATTGCGATGGAGCATGGCAAAGCAACGGAGAACGGTTTCACCGTGCGGAGAGGCTGGTCGTGGCTAGGCGGGCGCGTCCGGGGTTAGAGACAAGGTGCTGTGATCTTGGGATGAGCACGGCTCTCGGCCACCCAGGTCTGCACCCAGGTCTTCGGAGATGCTGGGGGGACTGGAAAAGAGAACGCACGATGCGGGTTTTCTATTGGCGGCTACGCAAGTGTGGTTGTTTCTGCAGAGCGGAGGAAGGCACGAAGGCAATCCAGACCCTCCAACCACTGCGGCTGCTCCAGGCCCGCCACCACGCAAACGAACCGCAACCTTGGAAGATGAGAATCATGACTCTCCTGGCGCCAGTCTCGAAAGTTCCCTCTGTGCGGAGTGGTATCTCGTAATTCGACTTCAGCTGCTTCACCTGCGAACACCCACTTGCCTCCCAATCACCAGTCGAATCCAGGATCGTTGCAAAATTGCGTGCGCTCTTTTCGCTCCTGTCCCAAATCGGGACTAAGCGGCCAGTCAGCGTCAAAGCCCGCTCCTAACCGCAAGCGGGAAGGCGGGCTGTTGACCACGCTTCTCCGATACCACAGCCTCGGAACCTCGAGGGTTTCGCAGTCGCCCGCCCCCCGTTCCCCCACCGACAAAACGAACTCCATTACCTCCATTCCCTCCCTGACGACGGCTGCTTCTGCGATTCTGCGAGCCAATGACGCTATTTTGCAAGCCAATACGTAAGTCGGCATCAACCAGATACGCACTCCGTATGTTATACGCCACCAAAAAGAAAGTGTCGTAATCAGCACAGCGGGCAAACTTCCCATCTGGTGTCTCACGTCGAAAAGGGCCCTGTCTCCGTCCCGGGTCTCGGCAAGTGGTGCGTGTTCTCGCACTGGACAGGCCAGCCAATTCGCCTCTCGGCAGGCTACCGAGGGGATGTGGCCGATGGACGCAAACACCTGCTGCCACCCGGACAATTTCACACAATCAACCAACCAGCGCTGCAGAACGCCAACCCGACACAGCGCAGGTTCTCGCAACAAAACTTAACAAGCGTGTGTCTTCCAGAAACAAAGAGGCGCCGCCTCCCGAGGGCCTCCAATTACAGTCCCGGGCCCCGATGTCATCATCGCAGTTGCCAACTCTCCGTCTCGGGAGGATTATTGACGTCTGAGCACTCGGCCACCACACCCTTACAAGTAAGGGTAATCAAATATTATGAGGCATCCTGCGACAGGGGATTCGGGCAATGGTTCAAGAACCGTAAAGGGGGCTGCAGTGGCGTCTTCATTAGCACCCAATCAACGGACCGAGCGCAGTCCCAAGCACTTGGATTCGAAGACAAGGGAGGCCCGAGGGCATGGGCATCCCATCCTTACACGACGCTACGGAGGCCGTCACTGATCTTGCTGCCAACATCCATCCCAATCACGGCCTCTCAATCAAACTCTTCCAGCAAACGGTCTCCGCTCGTATCCCGATCAATTGGCACCGCCTAGCTCGAGTCAGACTGTCACTAGAATGCCTTAGGTTCCGCAGTGGCGGCTTCTAGAAGCCAGATCGGATCGCAGGCGGCGAAGTTTCGCCCGCGCCGCGTTTTGTGCCTCAAGCGGTGATGGCGCGTCGCGCTTCAAAAAAAAAAAAGGGGGGGGGTGGGGGGGGGGGG
>Ga0247770_1000674_pt1 | contig 31880 bp, 13 predicted proteins | sample UWRJL136409B6_FD_179943 | JGI IMG/M metagenome (GOLD analysis project Ga0247770, IMG submission 179943) | Plant litter microbial communities from Arlington Agricultural Research Station in Wisconsin, United States - UWRJ-L136-409B-6 | ecosystem: Environmental > Terrestrial > Plant litter >... | reverse complement strand
AGCAGACAACTCGATTGGGGGGGTCCAGGTTGGTGGGCGCATTTTACAGCACAGAGTGGTTTTTTTCGCTTAATACCATACTTTATGTTTTTTGTCAACCTCTTTTACTGGACTGGCGCTCTAGAAACCAATATGGGGCGGGCAAAAACTGGGTCCGAGCCCAAGCTGTTCAGGTAGCAACCGGAGACTTCTTATTATTTATCGATGCCGACGTGCGGCCGGGATCAGGGGCGATCAAAACCGCTATCGCCACAGCGGAAACCGAGAAAATAGACTTGTTCACCTGTATGCCAGCCCTGAGAAAGCGAGTGTTTTTCCGAGTGGTTAGTGCAGCCGATAATGTTCAATCACTTAGCAGTTTGCTTCGACTTTACCGCCGTCAACGATCCCTCGAAAACAGACAGTGCTTTTGTCGGCGATCCGTTCATGTTATCCTATGCCGTGGTTGGCATTAGGTATTTTGCTGGCAAACGGGGACTTCGCAGAAATTCTGGCAATCAGCAATTACCATTTACCAATTGCCAATTACCTTGTTAACTATTTGTTTATCCGTAATCGTAATTTGGCAGTATTACAATTTGCGCCGCTTGGGTGCCGAGATTTCTGACTGTCTGACTAAATACTGGTGGTTGGGAGGTTTGGGAGGTGCGTTAGTGGCGGCCATTGCGATCGGTTCTGCGATTAAAACCGAAATCGGTTGGGTATGGACTTGGCGGGGTAGAGCTTTGCAACTTAACAGTTAATTAAGACTTGCATATGGGCAGGCAAGATGCCCACCCCACAAAAAATTAACTCCTTGTGGAACAGGCATCTTGCCTGTTCTTAAAAATCATCTAAAATGTGAGTTATAGAACAAAGAAGGAAGAAGAAATAAGGCAGAGCTAATCATAACATCCGTTACAGAATCCCTTCCCGAACTTCCGCATAAACAAAAGCAGGTACGCGCTTGTAAGCAGGCGTGCCCGATCGCCTTTCAATTTCCGGGTGAAAAATCGCATTAACTTCCGGATAAAACATCAAAGCAGCACCCACGCGAACAGCCCCGTAAATCACCTCGACATTTTCCATTTTTCCCGCATTTCCCTGCACCGTAACCCGCTGATGTTCCTGCACGCCCACACTTTCTGCATCCGCGCGGTTCATCAAAATGCAGTTGCGGTGCGGCATTCCCCGGTATTTGTCATCAATTTTGTAGACAACAGTATTATGCTGAGAATAGCTGCGTCCCGTCATCAATGCCACAACAATACCCTGTGTTGATTCCGATACTCCAAACTCTTTCGCTTCCGGTAATTTCAGCTTAGGTAAAGGCGCCACAAACATCTTCGCTTTCCCAGACTCTGTAGGGAATTTAGGTTCCGTAAAAATGCGACCGCTGATGGTAAATTCCTCTTTGGTTTCATCAATTGTCGCTATTTTTTCATAGCCAGGAATAGTTTTAGCAATCAATTGTCGAACGTATTTTGTGTCTTGAAGTTGGCGCCAATCAACGGGAAAATCGCCGTGAATTCGGCTGGCTAATTCCGTCAAGAATTGTACCTCTGGAATCAGATCGGCATTTTTTAGATGAGTTTCACCCTCATCATTTAAACGCACAAAATTATTCCCAGATTCCACCGTTGTTTTGTGGGGATTTTCAAAGCGATTCAGTACAGGAATCACAATTGTATTGTGTTTTGCCAATCCGCTAAAATGCCCTAAATTCGGTTTAGTTGCGAGGTAAATAATAGTTTCAACATTGCCTAAAGCCCGTTTTGCCTGATTAGAATCTGGATTTGCCCCATACAAGTTGCCGCCCAGACAGATCAGCGTATCGACTTTGCCTGCATCTGCTGCTTCAATGAGCGATCGAGTGTCGTAGCCCTTAACACGGCTGAGCGGACGATCTAACAGTTTTTCGAGAGCGTCTTGGATTTCTTTTTTCAGCTTTACAGTCACGCCCATAGAGCCGAATCCTTGGACGTTTGAGTGTCCTCTCACGGGCATTAATCCAGCACCTTCTTTGCCGACATTTCCTGTCATTAAGGCAGTATTGGCAATGCTGAAAACATTATCTACACCGTTATCGTGTTGGGTAATTCCCATCGCCCAACCAAAGACTACTCGCTGGGACGTGCCAATAATTCTGGCTGCCGCCTCAATTTCTGCTTGGGAAACTCCGCAGGTTTTAGTAATAGTTTCCCAAGAGGTTTCGCGGGCGTGCTGTACTACTGCTTCCCAGCCTTCTGTATGAGCTTGCAAGTATTTTTCGTCCAGCAATCCTTGTTCGATTATAAATTTTTGAATACCGACAAATAGCGCCGTATCGCTACCGGGAATTGGTTGCAAGTATAGCGAGGAAATATCGGAACCGGGGATGAGCGACTTGACAGGAAATGCCGGAGAACCAAACTTGACTAAGCCGATTTCCATCACCGGATTGATCACAATTATTCTACCGCCTTTGTCGCGAATTTTAATCAATTCGTTCATCAAGCGGGGATGGTTGTAGGAAGAATTGCTGCCCGCGAGCACGACGCAATCTGCTTCCTTCAAGTTTTCTAGACTCACTAGCGAGGTGCGGGTGGCAAACATTTCGCTTAACCCGATTGTCGAGGGAGCGTGGCAGAGATCAGAGCAATCTGCTAAGTTATTGGAACCCATCGCCCGCATCATCAATTGCAACAGAAAAGCTGCTTCGTTGGAAGAACGGCCAGAACTGTAGGATGCCACTCGTTCGGGGGTTTTGCGAAAGGCAGCTTCGGCAATTTGATAAACTTCTTCCCAAGAAATGCGATCGTAATGAGACTTGCCGGCCCGCAAAATCATCGGAAAACTCAGCCTTCCCAGCCTGTCTGCTTCCATTGAATTTAATTGCTGGAGTTCTGCAATACTGTGCTGTTCAAAATAGTGAGTTGAGACAGGCGGTTTAATTTCAGCCGAGATTGCTTCAACGCTTTTCATGCACCGCTGAAGTTTTTCGCCCTCTTCATTCGTAAAACCTCCTTTCTGCCCGCCTGTGCCCCAAGAACAGGACAAACAAGCACTTTTGTGCAGCAAAGTTTTCCAAAGTTTCGGCCCTTCCGGGGACAATGTATGTTCTGCCCAATATTCTATTACGGGCAAACCGCCACCTATCTCTGGTGTTTCCTCGTTTGTCTCGCTGAAGGGCGGGATTGGTTGGACTTTTTGGGGGTTGACATCCATGCGGTTTACCTTTTGTTTAAATTTATTACTAAAATTTTATCTTAAATTTACGATTATCAAAATTAGGCGCTAGATATATTTTTTAAGGGGAATTGGGAATTGGGAATTGGTAAATCGACTAAAAGCAGATGCGTAGGGTGCGTCAGGGGAAAACCTCTTCATATCGAAACAATCAATATCTGGCGCACCTTACAAGTTGATTTAACTGAGATATTGCACTATCAATAGAGGTAAGCTGCGCGACCCGGCGCACCCTACCGATAGTTTCTGTGTGTAAGTCCTGTTTAACTCACATCTTGCACTATTCTCAAGAACGGGCTCTTCGGCCCGTTCCACAAAAGATAAATTTTATTGTGGAACAGGCATCTTGCCTGTTCATAAAAGCCTAATTGAGAATAGTGCAATATCTAAGGTTTAACTCACTCAAATTTTATCGCTTGCTCTTATTTAACGCTTGCTTCCCAAACCCAAGACAAAGCAGTCGATCGCCCTCAGCAACATTCGGGTCATTCTGCAAATAATCTCCCAACCATTCGCAACTCCGAGCAATGATTTTATTCAGCTCAAAATTCTCCAAAGGCCACAGAATTACAGTCCTATCGCTGCTAGCAAAAGCCAGAGTTTTGCTATCAGAACTAAAAGTAACGTTCAACACCCGATCGCTCAATTCCAAAGTCTTAGATAGCTGCGCCTTCTTACCGTCAAAATTCCACAGTTTAACAGTATTTCCCCCACTCGCCGCCGCAATCAACTTGCCGTCGGGACTAAAACTCACACTTTCTACAGTATCGCTGTGGTCGAGTTTTTCAGTTAAATTAGCCACCTTGCCATCAAATCCCCACAAGTAAACTTTTTTGTCAGCGCAAGCAGCAGCAATAATCTTGCCGTCTGGACTGAAACTCACATTTTTAACGCTGTCCTCGTGGTCGATTGTTTTCAGAATCTTCGCCGACGAACCGTTAAATTGCCAGAGGTAAACTCTCTTTTCTCCGGAAATTTCAAAAGCCTTTTTCTTCCCGCTTACATTCTCCTCAGCAGCGGTAGCAGTAGCAATAGTTTTGCCGTCGGGACTGAAGCTAACGCTAATTACCGGATTGCTGTGATCGAGTTTTGCAAGCAAAGTTGCTTTAGAACCGTTCCAGCGCCAGAGGTACAATTTGCGATCGGCACTGGCGGCGGCAATTATCTTTCCGTCTGGACTAAAACTCACGCTTTTAACAATGCCGCTGTGGCTTAGGGTATTTAACAGTTGGCCGTTTAAACTCCAGACTTTCACGGTTTTGTCATCGCTGGCCGAAGCCACAGTTTTATAATCAGGGGAAATGCTCACCCAGGTAACAGAATCATTGTGACCTTCTAAGGTTTTAAATAAACTGCCGTCACTTTGCCAAAGTCTCACTGTTTTGTCCCGGCTAGCAGAAGCAATTGTTTTGCCGTCAGCACTAAAACTGACTTTGTAAACCCAGTCTCCGTGTCCCGATAAAATCTTATTCAACGGAGTGCTGTCCGGTTTCCAAAGTTTCACTATCTTGTCCTTACTTGCGGAAGCAATAGTGCCATCGCCGCTGAAAGTTACGGCCCTCACGTCGTCTTGATGTCCTCGAAAAGTGTTGAGCAAAGTGCCGCTGCGACTCCAAATTTTCACTGTATCGTCTGCACTGCCAGTGACAATTTTTTTGCCGTCGCGACTGAAATTCGCGCTGACCACTTCATCGTTGTGTCCTTTGAGAGTTCTGATTTCCTCACCGTTTCGGTTCCAAATTTTTGCTGTGCTGTCCGCACTGGCTGAGACGATTTCTCGACTGTTTGGACTGAACTTAATGCTGTAAACAGTGTCAGAATGCTTGGTTAATGTTTTGGGATTAATTTTAAATTTCTGGGTTTTACTTTCTCTGTTCCAAAGTTTGACAGTTTTGTCAGCACTTGCTGAGGCAATTGTTTGACCATCGGGACTGAAACTGACGCCGAGCACCCAGTCTTTGTGTCCGGTTAAGGTTTGCAGCAATTTTTTGTTCGCAAGGTTCCAGATTTTGACGGTGTTGTCGTGACTGGCGGAAGCTAGGGTTTTGCCGTCTGGGCTGAAACTGACGCTGGTGACGATGTTGCGGTGGCCGGATAAAATGCCGATCGCACTTTTGTCGTTATCTACTTGCCAAATTTTAATTGTGCGATCGGCACAACCAGTAGCGATCGTTTTCCCATCAGGACTAAAACTAACACTCGTCACGCTATCCGGGTGATTGAAAGTTTTTAATAACTTACCTTCTTTGCTCCACAATTTAACAGTTTTGTCAGTACTTGCCGAAGCAACTGAATTGCCGTCGGGGCTGACACTCACATCCAAAACAAACTTGCTGTGCTGCTCGAAACGGTTGCGTTCTTGCACCCCGGAAACTGCTTGTCTGAGTCTTTCAGCAATTTGATTTTTAGTGTCCACAGGTAGGGCTGTACTTTTCTGAGAATCACGAGCGATTTTGATACTATTTTCCAACACTCCTAATTGATTTTTTTCATTAGAAATCACTAAACTTTCCGACGCCGAATTTAGGGCATCAGTCCGACTTTTTTCGGCTTCTTGCCGCGCGCTTTCTGCTAATTTTGCTTGCTCGAATGCCATCGCCGAAACACCTCCGAGTACAAGCAATCCTAGAACCGCTGCCCGCAATTGCCATCTCCGACTTTGGTAAAGTTTAGCTTCCGCTTGGTGCTGTTTCTCTCTAGCTTGGCGCTGTTTGTCTCTAGCTTCCGACAGCAAAGCATCTCGCTCTCTGTCTTTGCGAATTTGTTCAATTTCATCTCTGTTAATTTGATTTTGCTTTCGCAGTTCCTCGAATTCTGCATTTTTATCTAATTGCTGCTGCTGGCGGATGAAGGTAACTAAATAGTCGTGAACGAGCTGGTAAAGCTGTGCCTGCAGTTCCGTCCATCGAAAAACTAAACCAGATTTTACTAACAGTTCTAAGACTAAATCTAATTTGTCAGCTTCGGCAAATGTCGCTAAATCCGAGGCTAATTCGGCGCGGGTTTTGAGGGGACGAATCTCCTCTTCATCTGTCAGCAAATACAAAACTCGCCGCGCCGCTACTTGATTTTCCGGACCGCAATCTTTAATGACTTCTTCGAGAAATCTTTCGACTAATTTTTGTTGCGGATTGTCGCCAAGTTCCTGATATCTAGTTAAAGTTCTAATGTCCTCTTGTTGCAGTTGAGCGCCGACAAGTTGTAGTTCGATCGGGCGAACTTCTCCCAATTCTCCAGCTAAATCTTTGACTAATTCTTCGATGAGATCCGGTTCTAAGTAAAACTGCGCTCGTTCAGTTAAAGTGCGAATTACAGAGCGCGCATCGCCCAGGGAAAAATTTCCCAAATAAAACAGAATATTTTTGCTAAGAATGTCGCCCAAAATATCATTGTTAATGAATTCTGTCTGGTTTTTTGGTCTGGAAAATTCTAGCAAATAGTGCAGGTAATCTTCCCGCAAACAGAGGACAACTTTTAAATATTTGATTTTCAAGCATTCCCGCAAAAAATCAAAAAATCTCTGCCTTTGGGCTGGCTCTTTCCACACGAAAAAGAATTCTTCAAATTGATCAAATATCAGAACCGTTACTAGATGTTCGGAATTTATTTGCAGCTCGTTGATAATTGTTTCGTATTCGAGATCCTCTGTTTCTATCTCTATGATTGATTCTACAGGCTGTGACTGCTCAATTTGATCCTCATTTTTCCCAGCCGAGTCGCCGTTAAATCCCGAAATAAGATTTTCCTTGACTGCGCCTGCTTCTACGGTCAAATCTACCGGAGCAGTTTCTGGTACTGCTTCGGAAATTTCCGGATCGAATATTTCAGCTTTAAGAGCAGATAACTGTCTGGTCAATTCCCGCGGCCAGTTGTTGTAAACTTGCAGCACTACTGGCAAAACAGTTCGCCTTTCTATTTTTTTTTGTTTGAGAGCCGGTACTAATCCCCCGGTGACAATTGAACTTTTGCCTACTCCAGACTGACCATAAATTACTGTCAGTTTGTCTGGGGTATTGTTCATCCTATCTATCAAACGGTTGAGGTCTTGTTCTCGGCCGGAAGCAGTAATTTCATCAGCAATAGTAGCAGCGCCGGCAACTGTTTCGGCGACGGGATTAACCGCTTCTCTGTGCGGCTGTAACTTTCCGGCTCCAATAAAAGCTCGGAACCGATAGGTATGTTCCACCGCTCGATAATCTTGCTTAATTTGAAATGCTTCGAGATATTCTCCCCGCTGAAAATAGAGCGATCGCAGCATTTCTAAAACCCGCAAATACAGTTGGGGGTTGTAGCAAGCTTCGGTTTCCGAGCGAGCCAGCTCTAAATGCGCGATCGCCTCCTGAATCTCACCCAACTGACTCTTGGCTTCTGCTAAAATCAACAGATACAAGCCTTGATGCTGCGACTTGACAGGCGTTCCCTGTCCCGTCGTTTCTAAATTTGAGTTGAGAACGTCTAGAGCGACTAAAGCCCATTTTTTCGCCCCTTGCCAGTTCTTTTGCTCTAAGGCTACTATAGCTAAAAAGCCGTAATCTTGAGCCAAATAAACTGCTGAATTTTCCATGTTTTTATGCAACCTACGAGCTTTAATAGCTAAATTCCAGAGCGCCTCCCAATCTTCTAAATGCTGCAATACTTCGCCGAGTTGATTGATGAATATACCAACGGCATCCGACCGTCCCGCGCCTTCTAGAACCTCAATACATTCCTGAAAATAATTCTTAGCTTCCGTCCAGTAAGGACGGTTGGCGCTGCGGTGTTGTTCTGCTTGGAAGCGGTAGCAAAGGCCGATGTGAAATAGTACAATTCCCTCTAATACTGGTGCCGGATGAACGGTGAATGACAAATCGCTAACTTCTGTTTTTTCTCCAATAAATTCTACTTGATACTTCCAAAAATTGATGCTTTCTTGATACAATTCAAGAGCCGCAGGGATGCGGTGACAAGCATATTCGTACCGACCGCGAATAAATTGCAAACTCGCTTCAAGAGCAGGTTCTAACTTGATGTTGCAAGTTTGCAAGTCTTGGCTAGCCGACTCTAATTCACTCAAAGAATTGGCTCCGAGAATGGCAGAATTACTTAAACGCCAATTGCCGCTTTCTAAAATGTTGGAAAAAATGCGATCGGCACTTTTGCCCAGGAAATCCACCAATTCGTCTGGGCCGAGGACAAATTCAACAGTGGTCGTCCAAGTCTCGATATCTGTTACTAACCGAATCAGTTTTTTTAATATTTTGTCTGTCACCCACAGCACCACCGGGAATGGAAAATTATTCCGAAATTCTTCCCTCACGTAGTTGGTAGAAGTCAGCAGTCGATCAATCGCAGTTACCGATTCCAATCCAAACACCATTAAAGCTGCCGGATGACTGCAGGAAAGTTTGGTTTCTATCGTCGTGTAAAGAGTTTTAACAGATGGCGGGAGGACAATTTCTCGAATCTCGATACCAGGCTCCTCCCGCAATTGCCGTACAGTTTCCTCTCTCAAAGCGCTGTAATTGCACCGCACCAAAATCAGCGAAAATTGCCCCTGAGACATTCTCAGAGCCCGGGAGAGAGTTTGCAGCGAACTTTTGTTTTGCTGTGCTGCGGTGTCTTGCTGGCAGTGCGAATTAATCATAATTAATTTTTGGAAAAGTTTTTCATAATAGGTGCTGTCAACTGCCGAGGAAAGAAAGAAGGAAGTTCGGCAACGGATTCGCTTTCTGAGGATGTAACGGATGTAACGGAGGTCAGGAAGTTCCTTCGGCAACGAGCAATGTACGGGATTTAACGGATAAATATTAGACTTGAATTGAAGCCCTCCGCAAACTATCTTTAAATGTATCTGCGTTCATCTGCGTTCATCTGCTTTTATCTGCGGTTTCCTCTTACAGCGAAAATCACATAGTTAAGTTTATTTCAGCCCGTTTTTGCGATGTCCCATCACAGCGAACAATCACCTAGTTAAGTTTATTTCTGCCTGCCTACTTATTGTTTTAGCCGATCGAATTAAAGCATACCCAAAAAAATACATACTCTGTTATTCGCATATTCTCAGGCAAATCTACCGGATTTTAGTGAAAGTTTTACGCTCCCACAGCGATAATTATACCGAGAAAAAGAGTCGTAGCACGGGCGAGGGCGGGCGGGCCATCGCCCACATCGCACAAATCCGATTCACTTATTCGCAGATCCCAGAAATCCGGCATTCCCGGGTTGACTGGCCCCTGGCCGCACTGAGATAAACTACCGGCGGCGGCTCATCAATTACAGCTTGAAGATTGTTTGTCATAAATTTACTAATCTCGAGATCTAAAGTAGCTGTAAAATCAGGTTCATCCCAATCCTCGCTTTCTTCAATGCTGATTGTTGTTGGTGTCGCTATATCAAAATCCAGCTCATCGCCAAAATCCGAAACTTTCTTAATTGGATCTATTTTCTGGCTGGTATCAGCGGCAGAAGCTTGAGTTGTATTGGCCATTAGTAGGAGTGGCAGTGCTACTATGGCACTTATCGTTTGTCGCGGCGTGATTTTCCTCATGCTATCCTCCTGGTATAAACTAAACTTTGGTGCTCCTATAAATTCAACATCCGCCGCTACTGTCTGGCGCGGTAAGTCGCTTTTAGATTTTAGATTTTAGATTTACTCCACAGATGAATCTGAGAGCTTGGACAAGAGTCTAAATTTGGGGGCTGCTTACCACTCCTGTCGCGGGCTTGTATTCGTTTTTGAGCCTAGTCATTAATTAATAGTGGCTTGTTTTTTCACAGGATAGAACCTTATCTGTGACACTTCCCGGTCAGTTTACTTGACGGAGCATATCCGCCCAACTGTTCCTCTTTATTTTTACGACGTGAAAGCTCTTAAACAGTCAGGTTTTGCCGTTACCTTAAGTAATTCCCGAGCCTTTACGAGTGTTCATCTCCGACTCCAAGCCAAGTGGGTGAGAAGTTCTCGCGCACACGAGTTTTCGCACCCCGCGCTGCCAGCAAGCTGATGTGCAATACCACAGCCACGGGATATCTGTCAATACTTATATCTTAACATTTCTAAGTTTTTGCAGCATTCTCGTTACCAGGAAGAGCCTGGTAACGCAGATGGGTGAGGAAAAGCCGAAAGCAAAGTCGAGAGGGATCCTACTTAGTCAAGCCGTGTTCGAGAGCGAAGCGAACCAACTCTGTACGGCTGTTAGTACCCGTCTTGCTAAACAAACGGCTGACGTACTTTTCCACATTGCGCACGCTAGTTTCCAAGCGGCGGGCAATTTCCTTATTCATCAAACCTTGAGCAACCAAATCCAAAACACTTTGTTCTCGCGGAGTCAAATCAATTTTAATCGGCGAAGGACTTTGGGCGATCGAACTCCGCCCGCTCAGCAAAGACTCAATTCTCGCCATTTGGCTTGTCAAAGCAGCAATATCTGGATTTTCAGCATTTTCGCTCGTCTCCTTAGCAGCCGCGCGACGGGCCAGCAAATTCGTTACTATTGCTACTAACTCGTCGGGATCGAAGGGCTTAGAAAGATAAGCATCGCAGCCTGCTTGATAGCCTTGAATGCGATCGCTCGTCATCCCCTTAGCCGTCAAAAATACCACCGGCAAAGCCTTATAGCGAGGATCTTCCCGCACTTGCTTGAGAAACTGATAACCGTCCACCTGCGGCATCATAATGTCTGAAATCACCAAATCCGGATTAGTCTGCTGCAAGAGTTCCCACCCATCCCGAGCATTACTGGCAACCTCAACCGCAAAATTGCTATCTTCCAAATAAGCTTGTACCGCTTCCCGCAAGCCGGGTTCATCATCTACCAATAATAATCGTGCTGACATATCTCTTACCCTTACGCTTTACCAGTATCTTTTACTTTATTCGGATTTAACTCTTATTGTCACTCCATCCATCGAAGGATCTCAATAAATTGTTGTTAAACTCAAGAGTTTTGAGCTGTGTTTTGATCTAAGGATTAAAAACTGATTAAATCTTTAATTCAAAACTCAAAACTCAAAACTCAAAATTATTATTGAACCCTTCTACTTAAACTTTTGAACGATCGGTCAAAATTTCATAGCCAGTTTCCGTCACCAACACAGTATGCTCAAACTGAGCCGACATAGCATTGTCAACGGTTACAGCAGTCCACTTGTCCGAAAGCGTCCGAGTGTACTTAGAACCCGCATTCAGAATCGGTTCGATCGCCAATGTCATGCCCGATCGCAATTTCACGTTTGGCATGGAGCGGGTGCGGAAATTGAAAACCGACGGTTCCTCGTGCAAATTTCGCCCGACACCGTGGCCGGTAAACTCCTCAACGATGCTAAAACCGTTGCTTTTGACATGATCTTCGATCGCACCAGCGAGATCGAGCAAATAGGCTCCTGCTTTGACTTGTTCGATGCCTTTGTAGAGAGCTTCTTCTGCGACTCGGATTAGTTTTGCCGATTCCGGTGTTACTTCCACAACTGCGATCGTAATGCAAGAATCGCCGTGAAAACCTTGATAATATGCCCCAGTATCTACCTTAAGAACATCTCCTGCCCGAATTACCTTTTTGGCATTGGGGATGCCGTGAACAACTTCGTTATTAATGCTAGAGCAAATCGATCCCGGAAAACCGTGATAGCCTTTAAAACTCGGAGTTGCGCCCATAGAACGGATGCGTTTTTCCGCATAAGCATCCAAATCAGCAGTAGTCATTCCCGGTTTCACCATTTGGGAAATTTCTTTGAGTACCGTTGCAACGATTTTCGCTGCCTGCCGCATAATTTCGATTTCGCGTTCCGACTTAATTTCAATGCCTCGACGCTGTTTTTTGACTTGGGGTGCTTGAGTTGGCCCAGAAAGCAGACTGCTAAAAATATTCATGTATGAGTCGGGTAATTTTGTACTTTGACGGCAGGTTGAAGCAAAAAAACGGCCAATATCCGGCTTTTTGGAGAAAAACGGATGTCTTGTTCCTTTCTGTCGATCGCTTGTCCTTTAAGCTAGCTTAATATTTTTCTCAGTAATCGGCACGGGATTGGGGGGTCAAAAAAGCGGTTTCAACCGCCGAGTCCGTCGGCTCGGGATCGACGAGCATTCCTGCAAGGTTAGCAATTCCGGCAATTAACTGAGTTACCTCAACTGGTTTAGATAAGTGCATCTGGAAACCAGCTTCCAGCGCTTGCTGGCGCTCGGACTCTCTAGCGTAGGCCGTCAGGGCGATCGCAGGCATCATTCCGCCCCTGAGCACTTCCATTTCTCTCACCCGCGCGATCAACTCGTAGCCGTCAGCTCCGGGCATTCCAATGTCGCTCAGCAGCACATCCGGCCAAGAACTCTCCAATGCAGCTAGAGCCTCTGCCACCGATGAGGCCGATCGCACCATAGCTCCTTCCTCCTCAAGTAAAGCAATCAAAAACTCCCGCGTGTCATCGTCATCATCCACCACCAGCAACTGCAAATTAACCAGATTTGGGAGGGTCCGGGCCTGGTCATTGAGGTGCGACCAATCATCGTCATCCGCGAGGGCGTTCCTCTGTGCAAGAGGTAGAGCCACCGTAAATTTCGCACCCTCGCCCGGATTATTTTCTGCAGATACCTTACCGCCGTGCTGTTCCACCAAGTGACGGACGATCGCCAATCCCAGTCCCAAACCCCCGTAAGACCTAGTTGTGCTGCTATCAGCTTGGCGGAAGCGATCGAAAACATAAGGCAAAAAATCAGGAGCGATACCAATGCCGCTATCAATTATCTGAATTTGAGCTTCATCGCCAACTGACTCCAACCGCACCTCTACTTTACCCTCTTGCGGAGTAAACTTAATCGCATTTGACAGCAAATTCCACACAATTTGCTGCAAGCGATCGGAATCGCCGATCACTTGACCTACATTTGGACTGCACGTTAATTCTAGGACTATTGATTTTTCCTCAGCCAGCGGCTGCAAAGAATCTATTGCCATCTCGATCACAGATTCCAACCGAATCGGATGCTTATTTAAATTTAGTTTCCCCCGCAGAATCCGCGAAACATCTAAAATATCTTCGATAAGTTGAGCTTGAGATTTAGCATTACGCTCAATTGTTTCTAGAGCTTTATCAATAGTTTCTTCGTCAAATTTTTTCACCCTAAGCAGCCTAGACCAGCCGAGAATTGCATTTAAAGGAGTGCGGAGTTCGTGAGAAAGAATCGCGAGAAATTCATCCTTCATCTGGTTAGCTCTCTCAGCTTCCTGCCGCGCCACTTGTTCGCGGATTAGTCGGCCGCGTTCTTCCTCTGCTTGCTTGCGGTCTGTGATATCTCTCACCGTGCCCACGTGACCGATCAGTTTTCCCAAATCCGAAAACATTGGCGACGACTGCACGTGAATCCAACGCACAGTTTCGCTAACAGCTAATCGAAACTCGTTAGAATATTCCTGGCTTTCTTTAATCCATGCTGACAAATGTGCCACTACGCGATCGCGATCTTCTGGATGAGCCTCCCGCTGCCAAACCTCTGCCAAACTTTTATCTAAAATTAACCCGGAAATCGCTTCACAGCGGGGATTCATGTAAGTACAGCGGCCTTCAACGTCAGCTAAGTAAATTCCCAGCGGCGAACAAGCACACAAAGTGCGAAACCGCTCTTCACTTTTACTTAGTTCACTATTAACAGCAGCTAACTGTGTTGCTTGCTGCTTCACCTCGACTGTTTTTTGGAACAATTCCACAAATACCTGCACCTTCGATGTCAATATTTCCGGTTTCAAGGGTTTGAACAGGTAATCCACCGCACCCAGAGAATAACCTTTAAACACGTGGGTGTCATTACTGCTGAATGCTGTGACAAAAATAATCGGAGTCGATCGCGATCGATCTCTAGAGCGAATCAATGTTGCTGTCTCAAATCCATCCATTCCCGGCATCTGCACATCAAGTAAAATTACCGCAAAATCTTGATTAAGCAGACATCTGAGAGCCTCCGTGCCGGAATTAGCTTGTACTAGATTATAAGAGGGGCTGTTGAGGATAGCTTCTAGAGCCAGCAAATTTTCTGGGCGATCGTCAACTAAAAGGACATTTACTCGATCGGGGCGCTGCACATCCATAAATTTTTTAATTTTTAATTCTTAGCAACTTGACTAAACAGGGAACGATTTTAGAGAGGGGTAAAATCCAGTCTACTTCAACATTTGCGATCGCGGATGCCGGCATTGTCCGGCATAAAGCCGAGGCCGGTTCCTCCACAAATGTCAATCCTCCCTCAGCTTTAATTTTTGCCAGCCCTTCACTACCATCACAATTAGCTCCCGTTAAAATTATCCCGATCGCTTTCTCCCCAAAGGCATCCGCAGCAGACTCAAACAGCACATCGATTGAGGGCCGTGCGTAGCAGACAGGACCCTCTGTTGATAGTGCAAATGTAGGAGTTCCGCGACTTAGGATTGAGGAGTTGGAATTGTCGATTGGCTCCACAGGAAGCCTTCCCCACTCTGTAAAGTCGTTTTCAGACACGCTCTGTTCCCACTCCCAGGGCGATTCTATGAGCAAGTGATAGTCAGCAGGAGCCAGATAAACCCGTCCCGGAGCGATCGGCTCTTTGTCTTCTGCCTCTGTGATTTGGAGAGAGGTTTGCTGTTGTAAAAAATCAGTCAGCCTATCCCGAGAACTCTTATGGCGGTGTTGGACAATAACTACAGGCAAAGGAAAGCTTTGTGGCAAATCTGCCAGCAGCACTGTCAAAGCCTGTAGCCCTCCCAAAGACGTACCAACAACCACTATTTCAAAATTTTTTTTATTTAACTCGGCGGTAGAGTTTATCACTCCTTTCAATTGCTTCATAGTGTTTTTCATAAGGTGTAAAATTTAGAGACTCCTGATGCCCCAGCCCTAAAACTCCAAACATTGCCAGGCTCTCATAAAAAAGCTTGTGTACCCGAGCTTGGAGGTGTGAATTGAAATAAATCAGGACATTCCGGCACAAGATCACATTAAATTCATTAAAAGAAGTATCCGTTGCTAAGTTGTGGTGAGCAAAGACAATATTCTCTTTAAGAGAAGAGCGAAAAATCGCATTTTCATAGGCAGCCGTGTAATACTCAGAAAACGCTTTTTTGCCTCCTGCTTGGTGGTAAAGTTGCGTATATTCTTGCATTGCTTTCAGCGCAAAAATACCATTTTTTGCTGTTTTCAAAACTAATTCATTCATGTCAGTAGCATAAATTCTACAGCGGTCATAAAGTCCTTCTTCTTGCAGCAATATTGCCATAGAATAGACTTCTTCTCCCGTTGAACATCCAGCGTGCCAAATCCGAATAAAAGGATAAGTACGCAGCATTGGCACCACTTTATTTCTGAAACTAAGGTAAAAGGTGGGATCGCGGAACATCGCCGTTACATTCACAGAAACGTCCAGCAGGAAACGGTCTAGGTAGGCAGGATCGTGGAGTAGCTTGTCCTGAAGTGCCGAGACAGTGGTGAGCTGTTCCGAGCGAATAGTGTTCCAAATGCGGCGCTTGAGAGAGGCAAGAGCATAATTGCGAAAATCAAAACCGTAATAGCGAAATATCCCCTCTAGTAGGAGTTTAATTTCGATTGTTTCAAGTTCATGGGTTTCGGGCATTTTTAATTCGTAATTGGGAATTGGTTATTGGGTATTGCGACTTGGTTATTGGGACTTGGGAGTACCCTCGCGCAGCCGAATTATTGGGACTTGGGAATTGGTTGTTTCATAATTGCTCTTTTTTCCTTCTTCCTTCTTCCTTCTTCCTTCTTCCTTCTTCCTTCTTCCTTCTTCCTTCTTTCCATTATCGATAAAGCCAAACACGCAGCAGCGAGAGCAACTGTTCCGTATCAACAGGTTTGGTAATGTAGTCAGACGCCCCAGCTTCGATACATTTTTCCCGATCGCCCTTCATAGCTTTCGCAGTCAGAGCAATCATTGGCAGGGAAGCGAATTGAGGCATATTACGAATTGCTTGCATTGTTTCGTAACCGTCCATCTCTGGCATCATCACGTCCATCAACACAATATTTATGCCAGGCGTAGTTTGCAATGTAGTAATGCCCTGTCTGCCGTTTTCAGCAAACACAATTTGCATTTTATGCCGCTCCAGCAGACTCGTCAGCGCGAAAATATTCCGCATATCGTCGTCAACAATCAAGACCTTTTTGCCCGCGAGCGTCGCATCTGTTTGATACAATTGCTCTAGCATTTCGCGCTTCGGTTGCGGCAAATCTGCTTGGACTCGGTGCAGGAACAAAGCTGTTTCATCTAACAAACGTTCAGGCGATCGCACATCTTTAACAATGATGGTTTCCGCCATGCGCTTCAGTTGAGTTTCTTCGGCTCTCGTCAACTCTTTGCCCGTATAAATAATAATCGGCAGAGTTTTCAAACTTGCCTCTTGCTTGATCTGCTCGATCAGTTCAAAACCAGTCATATCTGGCAGGCCCAAATCGAGTACAACGCAGTCAAAAGACCCTGACCTCAAAGTTGCTAGCGCCTCTGCACCACTCCCCACAGCCGTGGTATAAACATCGTGATTACCGATTAAATCCACAATACTGAGGCGCTGCGTTTCGTCGTCTTCCACAACTAGCAAATTCTTCACTGGCCGCTCCACAAAACCCTTAATATCAGTCAAAGCTTTGCTCAAAGCTTCGCGACTGACAGGCTTTTGTAAGTACGCGATCGCCCCTAACTGCAAACCGCGCTGCCGCCCGTCTTCAACTGATACAATGTGAACCGGAATGTGGCGCGTAGTTGGGTCATGCTTCAAGCGATCGAGCACTGTCCAGCCATCCATCACAGGCAAATTTAGATCCAGCATAATCGCAGTTGGCTTGAACTCTCGCGCCATCGCCAAACCGATATCGCTCCGTAAAGCCACTAAACCTTTAAAATCCTGTTCCCGCGCCATATCCAAAAGAATCCGAGCGAAGTTCACGTCATCTTCAATAATCAACAGCACGCGATCGCCGGGATCGACATTTTCCCGGTCATCAGCGATAATAGGTGATGGATAAGGGGCGATCGGCAAGTTGAAATTCGGCGCCGGAAGTGGGGGAGAAATAGCAGCAGGCAATTGAGCCGTTTGCTTGCCCATTCCCAATTCCTTATCATTCATCATTCGCGATTCTTGGTAAGTTTGGGGCAGATAAAGCGTGAACTTACTACCCTCACCAGGGCGACTTGTCAACTTAATTTCTCCGCCTAACAGATTAGCGATTTCTCTACTAATTGACAAACCCAAACCCGTACCCCCGTATTTGCGGCTAGTGCTACCATCAGCTTGTTGGAAAGCCTCAAAAATAACCCTGTGTTTTTCAGCAGAAATCCCAATCCCCGTATCGCTAACTGAGAAAGCCAAAACAGTAGGGGAACTCGTTAAACTCTCTATCTCTAAACTCCACCCTTCCCGCACCACTTCGACACGCAATTTCACCTCACCCCGCTCTGTAAACTTAAACGCATTAGAGAGGAGATTCTTCAAAACTTGTTGCAGCCGTTTAGCATCAGTATAGAGACCTTTTGGCAACCCACCCTCAAGATCGATTTTAAAACTCAACTTCTTATCCTGGGCGATTTGGCGGAAAGTTCGATCCAAATGATCTCGCAAGTCCGGAAACAACACTTGCTCAATTTCCACCGACATCGTGCCTGATTCAATCTTAGCGAGATCCAAGATGTCATTAATCAGCCCTAACAAATCGGTTCCCGCCGAGTAAATTGTGCGCGTGTATTCAACTTGCTTCTGAGTCAAATTACCCTCAGTATTGTCAGAAAGCAATCGAGCCAGAATCAACAGCGAATTCAGCGGAGTTCGCAACTCGTGAGACATATTTGCCAGAAACTCCGACTTATACTTAGAAGTTAGAGCCAACTGTTCGGCTCTTTCTTCCAACAACCCCCTCGCCTGTTCGATATCTCGGTTTTTTCGCTCAACTTCCTTATTTTGCAGCGCTAACAATTCAGCTTGTTCTTCTAGTTCTTCATTCGTTTGTTGCAACTCTTCCTGCTGACTCTTCAACAGTTCCTCCGATGCACGGAGCGACTGCGCTTGTTGTTCGAGACGCTTGTTAGTTTCCGTTAGTTCCTTTTGCTGAGTTTGCAACTCTTCTGCCAAAGACTGCGACTGTTTCAGCAACTCTTCCGTCCGCATACTCGCCGCAATTGTATTTAAAACAATGGCGATACTTTCTGTAAGTTGGTCGAGAAATGTCAAGTGTATTTCGCTGAAGCGGCGGAACGAAGCTAACTCAATTACTGCCGTCACTTGTCCCTCAAAGAGTACGGGTAAAACCACGACATTCAACGGCGTAGATTCTCCCAGTCCCGAGCCAATTTTAACGTAGTTTTCCGGCACTTCAGTCAATAGTATTCGTTCCTTTTCCAGGGCGCACTGTCCTACCAAACCTTCGCCTAAATGGAATCTATTTCCTAACTGTTTGCGCTCGCGGTATGCGTAGGTACTTAACAGTTTGAGAAACGGATCGTGCTCCACACCTTCCATCATAAAGAAGACGCCATGCTGAGCCGAAACCAGCGGCGTCAATTCAGAGAGAATTAGTTTAGAAACAGTTTCTAAATCCCGCTGACCTTGTAGCATTCGAGTGAACTTAGCGAGGTTGGTTTTCAGCCAATCTTGCTCAGTATTCTTCTGCGTCGTCTCCCGGAGATTGGCAATCATCTGGTTAATGTTGTCCTTAACAATGGCAACTTCTCCTTCAGTCGCGACGGAAATTGACCTCGTTAAATCCCCTCTGGTAACAGCAATTGCCACTTCCGCGATCGCCCGCAGTTGAGTAGTCAAATTCGCCGCCAATTCATTCACATTATCCGTCAAATCTCGCCACGTCCCCGCCGCGCCCGGAACCTTCGCCTGACCGCCCAATTTCCCTTCAATTCCTACCTCCCGCGCCACAGTAGTAACTTGATCGGCAAACGTCGCCAGCGTATCAATCATCTCGTTAATCGTATCTGCCAGAGTAGCAATTTCTCCCTTAGCTTCCAGCATTAATTTGCGCTTCAAATCGCCATTCGCCACCGCCGTCACAACCTTAGCAATACCCCGCACCTGCGCCGTCAAATTCCCCGCCATCGAGTTTACATTGTCGGTTAAATCTTTCCAAGTTCCCGCAACTCCTTTCACATCAGCTTGACCGCCCAATTTACCCTCGGTTCCCACCTCCCGCGCCACCCGCGTCACCTCAGAAGCGAAGGAATTAAGCTGATCCACCATCACGTTAATAGTATCTTTCAACTCCAGAATTTCGCCTTTAACATCAACGGTGATTTTCTTAGACAAATCGCCATTTGCCACCGCTTTCGTCACTTCCGCAATATTCCGCACCTGCGCCGTCAAATTCCCCGCCATCAAGTTAACATTATCAGTTAAATCTTTCCAAGTTCCCCCTACACCCCGCACGTAAGCTTGCACACCTAACTTACCTTCCGTTCCTACTTCTCTCGCCACCCGCGTTACTTCAGATGCGAAGGAACTCAACTGATCCACCATGATGTTAATCGTGTTTTTCAGTTCGAGAATTTCACCTTTAACATCTACGGTAATTTTCTTCGACAAGTCGCCATTTGCCACCGCCGTTGTCACTTCCGCAATGTTCCGCACTTGGGCGGTAAGATTACCCGCCATCGAGTTAACTGAATCCGTTAAATCTTTCCAGGTTCCTGCAACTCCTTTAACTTCAGCTTGCACGCCTAATTTCCCTTCCGTTCCCACTTCCCTAGCCACCCTAGTTACTTCCGAAGCAAAGGAATTTAACTGATCTACCATCGTGTTGACGGTGTTTTTTAACTCCAGAATTTCACCCTTAACATCTACAGTAATTTTTTTAGATAAATCGCCATTAGCCACAGCAGTCGTAACAGCAGCAATATTCCGTACTTGCTCTGTCAAACTACCCGCCATAAAATTAACTGAATCCGTTAAATCCTTCCAAGTTCCTGCTACGCCTCGAACATCCGCTTGACCGCCGAGTTTACCTTCGGAGCCCACTTCCCTAGCAACCCTGGTTACTTCAGATGCAAAGGAATTAAGCTGATCCACCATCACGTTAATAGTGTTTTTCAGTTCTAAAATTTCGCCTTTAACCTGTACCGTAATTTTTTTAGATAAGTCACCGTTAGCAACCGCCGTCGTCACGTCAGCAATGTTGCGGACTTGTGCTGTCAAATTCCCGGCCATGGAGTTAACTGAATCCGTTAAATCTTTCCAGGTTCCTGCTACTTCCTGCACTTCGGCTTGTACGCCTAATTTCCCTTCTGTTCCCACTTCCCTAGCAACCCTGGTTACTTCTGATGCGAAGGAATTTAACTGGTCAACCATCGTGTTGACGGTGTTTTTCAGTTCGAGAATTTCGCCTTTAACATCGACTGTAATTTTCTTGGATAAATCGCCCTTTGCCACAGCGGTTGTTACTTCAGCGATGTTGCGGACTTGTGCTGTCAAACTGCCTGCCATGAAGTTAACGCTATCCGTTAAATCCTTCCAAGTTCCTGCAACTCCCTTAACTTCTGCTTGACCGCCGAGTTTGCCTTCGGAACCTACTTCTCTCGCCACCCGCGTTACTTCAGATGCGAAGGAATTTAACTGATCCACCATGATGTTAATCGTGTTTTTCAGTTCGAGAATTTCCCCTTTAACATCTACTGTAATTTTCTTGGATAAATCGCCATTTGCCACAGCCGTCGTCACGTCGGCAATGTTCCGTACTTGTGCCGTAAGATTCCCGGCCATTGAGTTAACTGAATCCGTTAAATCTTTCCAGGTTCCTGCCACTCCCCGCACTTCTGCTTGTACGCCTAATTTGCCTTCGGTTCCTACTTCTCTCGCCACCCGCGTTACTTCAGATGCGAAGGAACTCAACTGATCCACCATGATGTTAATAGTGTTTTTCAGTTCGAGAATTTCGCCTTTAACATCTACTGTAATTTTTTTAGATAAATCGCCATTTGCCACCGCCGTTGTCACTTCTGCAATGTTGCGGACTTGGGCTGTTAAATTCCCCGCCATTGAGTTAACGGAATCCGTTAAATCTTTCCAGGTTCCTGCAACTCCTTTAACTTCAGCTTGCACGCCTAATTTCCCTTCGGTTCCTACTTCCCTAGCCACCCGCGTTACTTCCGACGCAAAGGAGCTCAACTGGTCTACCATTGTGTTAACAATTTGGGCTGTTTGGAGGAATTCTCCTTTGAGGGGTCTGTCTTCTATTTCGAGGGCGATGGTTTGCGATAAATCTCCTTTTGCTACGGCCCGAATTACTCTGGCGGTTTCAGAGGTGGGTTGCACTAAATCTGTAATTAAGGTATTGACAGAATTTACGCTAGCCCCCCATGACCCCTCAGCGTTGCCGATGGTGGCCCGCTGGGCGATTTTGCCTTCTTTACCGACAACTGTGCCGATGCGCTCAAGTTCGGCCGCCATTTTCTGATTGAGCTCGATAATGTCGTTAAGTTCGTCAGCAATTTTCCCCGCTAGACCGGTCTGGTCTATGGGCATCCGAACTGAAAAGTCCCCTTTTTTGACAGCTACTAAGGTTCTGAGTAACTGTTTGGCATAACCATTACTTGAATTGGGTTTTGTTATCTGTGCAGTTGACATGACCGTTACCTTTGGGGAGTTTGAAGGGGTTTCCCGCTGCTGAGTGCGTTGATGGTGCAAGACATCTGGTTGGCAGTGCGGGTTGAGGCTGCTGCAACCCTAGCTCTCATGAGTCTTTGGGGATGGTATTGCTATTATCTGACTAAATTAGCGGTAGATTGCTTCTGTTAAAAGATGGATGACAAAGTGGTGTTTATTATGGTAACAGGTTTTACATTAGACCTCGATCGAAAATAAAGTCAAGCGCTACAGGATGCTTACTCGACAAGAGCTTTGATGTACGATCGCATCAAAAGCTTCCCCTTCCCCCGGATTACAAAAAGTCGGCTATTGCAATTACCCTCTTGAGGTGTCAAATTAAAGTCTGGAATAATGGGAGACACCACAGGTAACTCAAAAAACCTTGTTAAACCATTGGGAAAGTCGGAAGCCCGGAGTGCGCCTGTTGCGGACGACATCCCGCAGCAGTTTATAGGGTAAGGTGTGCGGCCGGAAGAGCACCCTACAGATTACCAAGTGCGATTATTTCCAATTTTGCCACGAACTATTGAAAATAGAAGTACCCGGAAATGCGATCGGATTAGCATTTTGTTGCAACCGCAACTGCAACACTTCCAAGTTTGGCTCGCGGGACGGCAATTCGTCCACTAATTCATCAGGGAAAATCCCCTTTTCTAGGGAAAAAGCAGCGGTCACTCCCGCCGCCGCACCGGCAGACCATTCAAAAGAATGCACTCGATAAGCAGCGGCCGCTGTGTGGCTAACAGCAATACTTTTACCCGCAACTAACATATTGTCAATTTTCTGAGGAATCATTGCCCGCAGGGGGATTTGGAAGGGATAAGCTTGCCCTTGACCTTTGCGAGTGCCTTCGCGTTCGGTATTTCCCGGTGCTTCCGGCGGGCTGTTGGTCATGCAGGGGTGAAAGTCGATCGCATAATGACCAATACCCACAGAATCAGGATAAATCGTAGCGCGCGATCGCGATTTTGTATCCTCAACAGATTGACTTCCCACAGCCAAAGCCGGCGCATTCAAACCACCCACAGCCAACCACAAATTGCGATACTCTTCCTCCGACAAATTCTCGCGGTAAAAATCAGCCTTAAAGTCAGTGCGAGACATATCAACTTCCCACACCGTAAAACCTTGAGACTGATTGAAACTCGGCCGCCCAATAATGCGCCTGCCCTCGCGCATATAAGGATATTTAGAAAGTCCGTGCACCGTCCCCATCGGCGAATTCAAACCGCTCAAAAAACGATTGTTTGGATGAGGCTTTTTCACACCCTCTCCTAGCTGCGAGTCAGTAGTTCCTATTACCAGCCAGTAGAAAAATCCTTTGGCATTTTCCTCCCCCCTGCGCAAAGTTTCCGTTCGCAAACCGCCCATCCATCCCCCCGGTTGCAGTTGACCGTCTGCTTCCAACTGCTCGCGAGTGTAAATTAAATTATCTTGAGAATTGCCGGGACGATAGTCATTGCCCCAAGTCCAGTTTTGCATCGAAATATCCCCCGGATAAATCGGGAATTGCTTCGGGTCTGAAGGTCGCTTTTGATCGGGTCTCACGGTTCTAATTTGGCGGTAGCTGAAAACTAAGGGAAAGCTCGCCAATCTCTGCAATTCGTAACTGTAGTAAGGAGCGTATTGTTGATAAAAAGACGGCACTTGATGCTGCTGCGGTTCCTTGGTTGCCTCCATCGCAAAGGTGTAGGTAAAACCTTGAGTGCAGTAAGGGTCGCCGCTTGGGCTGGCGGAGGAAGGTTCGAGAGGGGAACGCGGGTCAATTCCGAGGCGGTAGGGAACATCGGCAAGTCCGATCAATTCGCCTGTTTCGGTGGCATCTACAACGTACCAATCAGCACCCCCCCTAGCCCCCCCTTGTAAAGGGGGGGAACTTTCAGCAGCCCTCCCTTGTAAAGGGGGGGAACTTGTGGAATTCCCCCCTCTTCTGGGGTTAGGGAGGGTTCCAGATGCTTTGGGAATAAACCGAATAATAGTTTTGTTAAATCGCGCCGAATTTTCGTAGCGATAGGCATCTTCGATAGTCTGAGAAAGTGTTTCGGTGTTGATTGGCCCGGTGTTGGCGGCAGGTTTGTGTTGAATGGCGATCGCACTTTTAATTTGTTGACCGCCTACCGTATTCCCCGCCACAGCAGGAGTAATTGCTAGTTCTTTTATAACCGTATTGGGAAACCATTTCAGCGTGCCTTTGCCTGTTTTAGCCGCATCCTGCAAGATGTTAAATAGAATTTTGTGACCGTCGTAGGGCATGAAACACGAATAGCTAACCCAACAGCCTCCGGGATTTAGCCTGCCGTAATGTTCCTTGATACGCTGCCGCAATTCTAGGTAGCCGCGGGGGTAAAATAAGAGCGATCGCTGAGTCTCTCTTTCATCGAGTGCGGAAGTTCCCTGGGAGGAAATTTGACCGCCTACCCAGTCAGTAATTTCTGTGAGGCAAACTGTGCGCCCCGCCAGCAAACCTTCGTAAGCGGTAGCAGCACCTGCGAGCCCGCCGCCTGCTACTAGAATGTCGCAAGTTTCTGCATTGTCCCGATTGCCCCCAGGTGCGGCAAATACTGGGGAAATGCTCCCCATCGCGGAAATTATGCCGAGGGTGAGGCTAACGAGCGATCGACCTTTGAGCGAAAATAGATACCGTCGAAGTTTCATCGGAGGTTGTGGAATTAATTTTGACATCAGCGAAAAACACTCATTCCATCCAAATGTTTATTTTGCAGTATACTGGTATTTCGCGGTGCTGTCAGGGCCAACTTTTTTTAGACAAGAGGCATTAATACCAGCAACAACTATTGAACAGTCGGCTCAACCTTATGCTCAAGATAGTAAAATTTTTTAGGTTATTGATTCCTTTTGAGAGTTTAACAATTACCACCAGTTTAACTTGTTCGGAAGTTTTGCACAGGTTGGACGAAGTTGTCACTTTCCCCAAACTTTTTAGAATAATTTTACCCTTGGTTCCCCCACCTGCCAAACTTTATGAAGGAACAATTTCTGGCAATACCTTCAAAATCAATCGCATCATCATCGGTCGCCATTTAATTTTCCCAATTATACAAGGAGATATCTATCCTCAACCGTTCGGTTCTTCCATCAAAATTCGCATGACTTTACATAAAATAGTCCTAGCATTTCTGATTCTTTGGCTGTGGACAACTGGCAGTATAGGAATGTTTTCTTTATTTGCTTGGTTAGTCGAACCCTCCGTGGGACCAATATTTTTACCAATCTTAGGAATGTTTATTCTTGGCTGGCTTTTGTGCTTGATTCCCTTTAAAATAGAAGCTAAAGCAGCTACAAAATTTTTGTCTATTCTGTTAACATAAAGAAATTTATAACGGCTGTATTTGAGCTGTATTATTAAAAACAATCGGGGTTCATCGTCATTCATCTGCGGGAAAAAAAATTAAATTTATGCGTCAAAACCAACTCAAACAAAAAATTAAACAAGGCGAAACAGTCCTCGGTTTGTTTATGAACTGCGCTTATCCCGCTTTCATGGAAATATGCGGTCACGCTGGATTCGACTTTGCGGTTATCGACATGGAACACGGCCCCCTACACCCGCTTGCTGCTGAAGATTTGTGTCGCGCCGCCGACTGCACGGGAATTGCACCAATTGTTCGCGTCCGCAAAAACGACGGGCCGCAAATTCAACGAGCTCTCGACATCGGCAGTGCAGGCATTCAAGTACCTCAAATTGAAAGCAAAATCGATGCCGAAACCGCTGTCAAAAGCGCTAAATACAGTCCTCTGGGCACGCGAGGCCTTTCCTTCGCTACGCGGGCGGGACTTTACACCGCTGCAGGTACAAATATCACCGACCAACTTAACGAAGAATCCTTAGTTGTGATTCATGTCGAAGGCAAAGGCGGCATCGACAACCTGGCGGAAATTGTTACTGTGCCGCAGGTTGACGTGATTTTTCTGGGGCCTTACGATCTTTCACAGTCGATCGGCATTCCCGGTCAAGTCCGCGACCCCCGAGTCATCGACATGATGCAGGAAGCAGTGCAAACCATCCGCAAAGCAGGCAAAGCTGCGGGTACTTTTGCGGATAACCCCGAAATCGCCAAGCAGTGGATTGATGCTGGCGTTCAGTACGTCACACTTGGGGTCGATGTTGCCGTTTTCCTGCAAGCCTGTCAGTCGCTGGTGAAAGCGGTGAATCGATTTTAGATTTTAGATTTGGGATTTTGAATTAAAACAAGAACAAGCCCCCGGATTCATCTTGCCATCTTTACGATATCTTTGCAATTTTTGTAGTGTCTTTTACGACACGTACAAAAAACTTGCGCTACAGTAGAAGCATACACCTCCTTAAGGTCTAATTCGGGAGGGGAGCAAGGCTTCCTGGAGAAAAATCTATGAAAACAGTATTAGAATCCATTCATTTGGATTATGCTTTCATGTTTACTTTCAAAAAAGTAAACTCTATTAAGCTAGAAGGTTTCAAGGAATTTTTTGACGATATGCCTGTCGATCCTTATGTGAAAGGGAAGTATCGTTCGAGAAGATTGTCGCGGTTTACAGTCAACGGAAATGAGTTAGTTAAGTTACCTCACGGCTATTTCTTGCAAAGCAAAACATACAATCCGCTAGCGGGCGATCTCAGGCGGGAATTTGCGGAATTGGACGATCGGCTAATTGCCCTCGATAATTTCAAACAGATGATTTTTGCTTTTTTCGATTCTTGCAAAATTCACCCGGAAGCTGAAATCGGCATCCATCAAATCAGGATCACTTGTTCGCCGCACAATTTCGGAAACCCCGCACCGGAAGGAATTCACAGAGACGGTACTGATTTTATCGGGATTTTCTCGGTCGATCGAACTAATATTGTAGGCGGGGAAACGCATTTGTACTTGGCTAAAAAAGAGCAGCCTGTTTTTAATAAAGTTCTGCAGCCAGGGGAATTGCTGCTGGTTAACGACCACGAGTTTTTCCACTTTACTACGCCGATTAAACCGGCATCTGAAGGGGTGGGAACTAGGGATGTCTTTGTGCTGACTTCTCCGAGTTTGCTTAGCGATTGAGGAGTGTTGGGAAATTGGGCGGGGACCATCAAGCGTGAGAGCTTTTATATGAGTGCGATGTCCCCGATCCCTCCTAGATATATAAGCTTGGCTAATGGGACTTAAACATTTTCTAGCTCGTTTAGAAGCCCAAACCCCCTCTAGCCAAGGGAAAGAGGTCTATGACCTAAAAATGCCTAAAACCTTTGGTATAACTAAATTCATGCCCATTCGAGCTAAAAGTCTTTCTCGATTTGGGTTTTAAGCCATTTTAGCTTCGGTTTTTGCTAAGTCCCGTTAATGAGAGCAGAAGGACTGATTGATAATTGGTAGGAAATTCAAGGGAATTTTTCTCTTCAGCTAGCCCGTGATTTCATTTTCAATTATCTGAATCAAAAAGTAGGTCTAAAAACTGAATATTAACGGATCGCTAAGTGCAGGATTAATTGGACTTGTCGGATCTCAACAAATAGCCGTCCTTTTTGCAACTGTTTGTAATGGCACAAGCTTAATCCGCCGTCGGGATTACCTTATTTTTGCACTTTATACATATTTGAGTTAATTTGTCAATGCCTAATTTCTAGATATATATAGCGATTCTAAATCATTTGTGAATTTCTTACTCCCTCCCCTTAGTAAGGGGAGGGCTGGGGTGGGGTAAAAAATTTACGACTCCTGCAAGGATTGCTATATGAGGGGTCTAGGCATATCGGACGATCGATCTAGTAACTATAACAAGCCGTACAAATCTCCTCTGAAGACCAAGGGCGAGATCCCTTCACTCTGTTCTGCCTGCTTTTGGAGGAAGCTGCGAGATCCCTCCTAAAATGAATCTTTATTTGTATTTTTATTAAGAAATGTTAAGAAATTAAATTTTAAGCTTAATTTTTCCGGAAAGTGCAGAGTAAATTTAGGTATCAGAGCATACATCTACTTATAAATTGACACTTCCTCAACAACTGGTGTATTAATATTTTAAGAGAGAATGCAATGATGATTAACTTAGCCGGCTACGAAATTACCAGCCAAATTCATGAAAGTAACAATTCTTTAGTTTACCGAGGCCTGAGAAAGCAAGACAACCAACCGATAATTCTCAAATTTCTCAAGTTAGATTATCCGCTGCCAGCTTCGTTAGTCAGATACAAGCAGGAATACGAAATTACACGCAATCTTGACCTAGAAAGTGTCCCTAAAACCTACAGCTTAGAAAGATACCAGAACAGTTTGGTTATTATTTCCGAGGATACTGGTGGAGAATCATTAAAGCTGGGATTGGCTTCTGGAAAACTTACCTTACAAGAGTTTTTGTTAACAGCTATCAAAATAACCAAGGCTTTAGGCCAAATCCATCAACATAACATTATTCATAAAGATATCAACCCTAGCAATATTATTATTAACTCGACAACAGGGCTAGTCCAAATCATAGATTTTGGCATCTCTACTGTCTTATCGCGTGAGAATCCTACCCTAAAAAATCCTAATGTTTTAGAAGGCACTCTTAGCTATATATCGCCGGAACAAACAGGCAGAATGAACAGATTGATCGACTACCGCACAGATTTTTACTCATTAGGAGTCACTTTTTACGAACTGCTAACCGGGCAACTGCCATGGGATTACGACGATGCAATGGAATTAGTCCACTGTCATATTGCTAAACAAGCAGTGCCGCCCCATGAAATCAATCCCGAAATAAAAATTCCTAAAACTGTTTCTGAGCTAGTAATGAAGCTGTTAGAAAAAACGGCTGAAAAAAGATATCAAAGTGCTTGGGGAATCATCGCAGATTTAGAAGAATGCCTGGAACAACTACAGGCGAAAGGAACGATAGCAGATTTTGCGATCGCCCAAAAAGATCTTACAGATAAGTTTCAAATACCTCAAAAACTTTATGGTAGAGAACGAGAAATAGAAACCTTATTAGCAGCCTTCGAGCGCGTCAGCAATGGCACAACAGAAATTATGTTAGTGTCTGGTTACTCTGGCATTGGCAAATCAGCCTTAGTGCAAGAAGTTTATAAACCGATTACTAAGGCAAACGGTTATTTTATTGCCGGGAAATTCGACCAATTTCAACGCAATGTTCCTTATGCGGCTGTTGTCAAAGCTTTTGGGTCCTTAGTCAAGCAACTTTTAACTGAAAGCGAAACGCACCTGGGCGCCTGGAAAGAAAAACTTTTAGCGGCCTTTGGTGATAACGGTCAAATCATTATAGATGTCATTCCCGACGTAGAATTCATTGTTGGCAAACAGCCACCCGTCCAAGAGTTAGGTGCTACGGAAGCGCAAAACCGTTTTAATTTAGTCTTCCAAAAATTTATCCGGGTGTTTTGTTCAGTCGATCATCCCTTAGTCATTTTTCTAGACGATTTGCAATGGGCTGACTCCGCTACTCTGAAACTGCTGCAAGTAATGATGGCAGATGAGGAAACAAAATACTTATTTCTAATGGGTGCTTATCGAGATAACGAAGTGAGCCAGACCCATCCCTTAATCATGACTCTGGAGGGGCTGCAAAATCAAGGCGCGACTATTAACTACATTACCTTAACTCCCTTAGATATCGAACATATTACTAACTTGATAGCTGATACTGTACGGAGGGATAGAGGCTCAGTCATCCTCCTCGCTGAGTTAGTCGTCGGTAAAACTCAAGGCAATCCTTTTTTTGTCAATCAGTTTCTCAGAACTCTCTATGAAGAAAACCTCCTGCTTTTTAATTCTGAGCAAAGAAACTGGGATTGGAATATTTCAGAAATTGAAGCCGTAGGGATTACCGATAACGTCGTTGAGTTGATGGTCGGTAAATTGAGAAAAATGCCAGCTTCTACTCAGCAGGTTTTACGGTTAGCGGCTTGTGTGGGCAATAGTTTTGACTTAAATACTCTCTCGATTGTCTACGAAAAATCTACCGCCGAAACTTTTCAAGAGCTATTGCCAGCCATCCAAGATGGATTAATTTTAGCCACTTCTGAACTCGGGGTAACAGAAGAAGAAATTGTTCAGTCTCATCTGGTCATTACTACTTACAAGTTTTTGCACGATCGCGTGCAACAAGCAGCTTATACTTTGATTGAGCAAAATTCTAAAAAAACAGTTCACTTGCAAATTGGTCGCTTGCTGTGGCAAAATACCTCGCCAGATAAACAAGGGGAAGAGATTTTTGCGATCGTCGATCATTTGAATCTAGGAATTGAACTGGTTAGCGACGAATCCGAACGAACTGAAATTGCAAAACTTAATTTAACCGCAGGTCAAAAAGCCAAAGTAGCAACGGCTTATGCTGCGGCTACCGAATATTTGCAAGCAGGGCTGAAACTGTTAGTAGAAGATAGCTGGACTCATCATTACGAACTGACATTAGCGTTGCACGAGGGAGCAGCAGAGGTAGCTTTTTTGAGAGGTGATTTTGAAGGAATGCAGAGAGTTGTTGAGATAGTCCAAAACTTCGCCAAAACGCTGCTGGACAAAGTAAAAGTGTATAAAGTCCAAATTCAAGCTTATATAGCTCAGAACAAGTTACTAGAAGCAGTTAATACGGCGCTACAAGTCTTAAAGCTGTTGGGAGTAGAATTTCCTTCTAAAGCGAACCCGTCAGATATTGGGCAGGCACTAGGGGAAACAGCGGCAATTTTGAACGGGAAGCGAATTGAGGATTTAGTTGACCTGCCTCAAATGAGCGAGCCCTATAAATTAGCAGCCATGAGACTTATGTCAAGTATCTTTGCTGCTGCATACGTTGCTGCGCCAGAACTATTGCTTTTGACGGTGTGCAAACAAGTAAATGTATCCGTTCAATATGGTAATGCTTCCGTGTCGGCCTTTGCTTATGCCAATTATGGTCTTTTTCTTTGTGGCATTGTCGGAGATATTGATTCTGGTTATCAGTTCGGTCAATTGGCTTTAAGTCTAGTGTCCAAGTTAAATGCTAAAGAAATCAAAGCCAAGACAGTTGGCATAGTAAATATATTTATCCGACCTTGGAAAGAGCATCTTAGAGAAACCTTAGAACCTGTCGTGTCAGCTTACGCTAGCGGCATGGAGACGGGAGATTTAGAATGGGCTGCCTATGATCTACTCTTGTATTCCTATTGCGCTTACTTGAGCGGCAAAGAACTGACTACCCTGGAAAGAGAGATGGCAATCAACAGAGATGCTATTCATAAAATTAAGCAAAAAGTAGCGCTTAATTATATAGAAATCTATTGGCAGGCTACCTTAAATTTGCTCGGCAAAAGTGAAAATCCCTGTTTTCTAAAGGGTGAAGTCTGCAATGAGCTGATCAGGTTGCCATTGTACCAGCAAGCCAACGACAAAACGGGAGTTGCCTATATATATTGGAACAAACTTTTACTTAGTTACTGGTTTGAGAATTACTCAGAAGCGATTAAAAATACTGCCATAGCAGAGAAGTATTTAGACGTAGTGGTAGGATTGCCTCTTGTTCCTCTCTTCCATTTTTACGATTCTCTGGTGCGGTTGGCGGTGTATTCTGATACTCCACAGTCAGAACACCAGGGCATTCTTGACAGAGTACAAGCCAATCAAGAAAAAATGCAGAAATGGGCGCATCATGCTCCAATGAATCATCTGCATAAATTCTATCTAGTAGAGGCAGAACGGCATCGGGTTTTAGACGAAAAAATAGAAGCGATCGAGATGTACGACAAAGCCATTGCTCTAGCTAAAGAAAACGAGTACATCAACGAAGAAGCACTCGCTCACGAACTCGCCGCTAAATTCTACCTCTCATGGGGTAAAGAAACGATCGCCCAAGTTTATATGCAAAACGCTCATTATAGCTACCAACTCTGGGGCGCTATAGCTAAAGTTGAGGATTTAGAAAAAAAATACCCCCAATTCCTAGCTAGAGCATCAGCCAAGACAACAACTCAAACAAAAGTTAACAGAAAAACTACTGTGCCTACTACCACTAGCAGCAATTTGGGAGATACGCTAGATTTAGCCACAGTAATGAAAGCTTCTCAAGCAATTTCAGGTGAAATAGTTTTGAGTAAGTTGCTGGAAAGGTTGATGAAGATTGCGATCGAAAATGCAG
>Ga0247770_1000672_pt1 | contig 31912 bp, 23 predicted proteins | sample UWRJL136409B6_FD_179943 | JGI IMG/M metagenome (GOLD analysis project Ga0247770, IMG submission 179943) | Plant litter microbial communities from Arlington Agricultural Research Station in Wisconsin, United States - UWRJ-L136-409B-6 | ecosystem: Environmental > Terrestrial > Plant litter >... | reverse complement strand
AGGGGAGGGAGAGGGGGTGGGGGGTTATGCAGAGGGGTATGGAGAGGGGAAGGGGGGCGGAAGTCAGAGGGGCGTTGATGTGCATTATGTGCAGAAGGTGTGAGGTGATGCAGTTTGTTGACACCCCCTTAGGTGGGCTAGGTACCTATATAAGTGATATACATACCTGAAACTTAGGTAGTTCGGTGAAAGGTTAAAGGTATAAGCGTCTAATACATACTAGGTTTGTTCCTGATTCGCCATAATATCCTAAACAATTGTAATCGTGCGAGGTGCCACGCCTCTAAACGCACGTTGCTGCATGTCAAGTATAATCCCCGCGCGCGAAGCAATAGCCGCGTAGTTCCTCATATCTCGCACATCGTCCTCCTGGGGAGGCTCGAAGACGAAAACGCCGACCCGACAGAAACATTTCTCGTCCTTAGTGGTGAGGATCAATCCCAATGGCCCGATACTTTCATCATTAAAGGTGCAGACCTAAAGACAATAAACTTTGGAACCTTTCAACTATGTGACCCAGAGCATCAGGCCAAAAATCTCCCATCACATGAGCCAGCCTAAGTTTGAGAAGCTCCTCGGGTAACGAATCGGGGTAATCTTGCTTCTCTGAATTCGGCAGAAAAGCTTCTTGCAAGTAGCCGCTGACCACCAAGGATCTGAACAGAACACTACCATAGGGTGCTTCTTCGTATGCGGGCATACCAGAACAGGGCACAATTCTCAGTACGTCGTCAACCTCCGTAAAGAGGTATTCAAAAAGGCTGATCATGCGTTCTATACTTACCCACAACCATGACAGCGCTTGGAATGGTGTTAATGCAGTCTCAGGCTCTGAATGCGGATGTCGGCTTGTCCACAGCAGTCCCAGTGGGAGATGTGGCAGCTAGAATCCCAGCCGCATAAGTGTCTCCGGGCTAAGATACCCAAACTCCAGCAGCCCCTGAAATTGTATTTAACTTGTTAGCATTATATGTCAGACTTCGGTGCGTATATTCGTTAACCACATCCATCCACCTGTTACAGGAAAATTTAGTATTATGAAATCTAAAGTACATATTATATATATCTGAGAGTTTCTAAATGCTCTAGCCTGGTAAGGATTCTGGGTGTTTGCTGTGGAATCCTGCTGTCTTTCGATATGTCCAATGAAGTCTAAAGGGTGTAAACTGTAAAACCCGTTGTGATAGAATATATTCCTGAAGAGTCTAGGCCTGCCTATTAGTGGGCGAACTCACCTGGCTGGTCGTTAATTCACAAACTCAGAGTGTGCAAGAGAATCCACGCCCTTGTCCGGTCAAGTCTTTGCACGGATGACCCGACTCAGGACGTCAGGATCGCGGCAATCGTCCTCGGGGGGTTCGAGGACTTGTTGTCCCCGCGGTGGAGAGCTACGAGATCTTTGAAACGCTGCTGGCGCTTCTCTGGATTGAGGGAAACGCGACCGCCGCGTCGCTCTGGAGAGACGCGGCGCTGGGCCTGGTCGAGGCACGGTCCGACGAGCGGCTGCGGTCGATCCTAGCGATCGTGCTGTACATTCTCCAGATCCTGTCGGCGTTTGTGTTTGACATTGGCGGGGGCGCGCCGAATCCTCCCGGGGGACCCCCCGGGGCGTGATTGCGGCTGCGCTCACGCTTACCTTCTTGATCCCGGTGGTGCTGTTGAGCTCCGTCATCGGGGTGCCGACGTCGAGGCGGAGCACGGTGCGGACGCTGAGGGAGTTGGTCGCCGGCGTGGAGGCTGTCCGGCACAGGCAGGAGCTCCCGAGGCCTGAGGGGAGCCTGCCGGAGGACTTGGAAACGCTGTTGCTTGCGAGGAGGATTCCGTTCGTGGAGTGCACCCGAGATGACAACGGGAATTCGACGAGCGTACCGAGCGAGGCGCCGGCGCCGTTTCCGACAGAGTTCGACCAGAAGAGGGATACAAAATACCACGAGTTCCACTTCCACGGATCAAAGGACACGTACCGCCCGTGGAAGATGCGGACCTTCAACAATCCCGGGTGGGAAGTATGCCTCGCGTCACTGCCCGTCCTGGCTGGCCTCGTTGCGGGCCTATGGTTGTTGATGCTGGCGGGTGAGGCCGGATTCAGCTGCCGACACGTCCTTCTGCTGTCTATCCTTGGGGCGTGGTTGCTCAGTGCTCTTTTGACGTCGTTGCTATACCTTCCCCTTCTCCATCACCCTAAGTTATCGAGGAAGTGGCACTGGCGGCTCTGTCTGTTTAAGGGGCTGCTGGTGGGTGTTGGCGTTCTGGTGTTCGTCGAGCTGACGGCAGCAGGCTTCTTTAACACGTGTTCGTGCTGGGGAAGGAAGTTGATCCGCGGTGAGGAGACGGTAGTCTTCTTGTCCGTCCTTGCGATATATCTGGAGAACAACAAGTGGAAGTTCCCCGCCATCGTCGCTGGCGTGGTGTTTTTCCAGCTAGTGTTTTCCGTTTTGGTGCTGTGGGCGAACGCGGACGGTGTGAGAGTGCTAAGGTGGTCGGAGCGGAGGAGGGAGGCGGCGTGGTTGGCAGAGGAAGTTCCTCTTGGAAGGAGGGAGAGGATGCTGGGATCTTGGAGGAGGGTAAGGTTCCGCGGGTGGCGGTCAGAGCGCCGGCATGGGCGATCCCTGGACGACGAGACAGAAGAGGGGAAGAGCTCGGGTTTGAGCGGAGGTGACGACACCCCCGAAAACTAGCCCGTGAAGGGTGAACGCGAAGGCTATGGCAGTTCAATTCATTCGTGTCTCCTAGCGCCCCTCTCCCGACATTTAAAACTGGAGCCCACGGCTCCCAACTCCCTGAGGCGCCCAATAAAGTCGTTGTGGGAGCCATTGCTGGCAGAACGCTGCGCATCAGGCATTGTGGAAATGCGGGGGGCCTAGAGCCGGAAATGACGACGATAGATGCAAGTGTAAATATAAAGAGGGTCCTCGACCTTGGAAGGGCATGAGTTGAGGACGAAAAGAACGTCTAGGAAGGGCTCCATTTCTGACTCCATTGTTGGCACTTTAAAGTAGCACTCAGTTCTGTGATACTAGCTGTCGAAAATAAGTCCCCCCAGTGGGGATTTTGATGGAAAACCCGTTGCATTGTGGGGTGATTGCACTGTGGAGTCACCTTTTCTACAGGATCCAACAAGTTGATTGAGCCATGGTGAATTTCTTTTTCATGTCTTCACAGTGGAAATTATTTCCTCGTAATTAGTAGCTACCCGAATCTGCGTTGTTTGTGCATCCCTGCTGTCTCAGGTGCTGAAGCTGGGGCAGGCGCCAGTATTTTGCTCATGACCTGAATTTCAGTCGCACGGCACTCCTGTCGCCGTCCTGATAATGCCAAGACGAAATTCGGCCAGTTCCTGCAGCCTGCTTCGGCCAAGGTCGCTTCACTGAAGAGCGACGAACATTTGGTGGTGGTGAGAGTCTTGATATGAGCCAAGGTAAGGCCCGAAAACTCCTTTAAACAAAAGGTTCCTTAGCCCGAAACTCAGACCAGTGTTATCGTTTGCTCCCTCCACGATAACTGATCCATCCCATATCCCGCCTCCATCGTGAGTAACCCAACTCTCTCATAAGCCCGTTCAGACCCAACCACAGGCTTCAGCACCAAGCATGCTCCCCGTGCACGCTCATCCAGCTGCACCAGAAGCACGAGATACTCTCCCTCAAAACAAACCTCAAAATCGAGCTTCCACGGCGTCAAAGTAGCCCCCGTAAAACCAGCCACCGTGTGCTGCGTATGCAGATAAGAAAACAGATACTGCCCACCATCCCTTTCCACTGGCAAAACCCCCATCGGCTTGCCAGGCTCCCACGGCATCGTCGTCACTCCCTCCTGGGAGTCCCATTCACCCTGACCACACTGCAAGCTGAGAGACAACGACTCAGCAACCTGGCTACTACGGACCAAAGGCATCGTGTTTCCTCTCACCACGATCACAGCCGAGATAATTTCTCCAAACCGGTTTTTTTCATTCCGCGGAGTGACATGCACCTCCAAGAGCTTCAACTCGACACTGCTCGTAGACAGCAATTTCGGCGCGTTGTACGAGACTGGTTGATCAGTCACAGCCCAAGACCAACTCGGCGCGCGGTATGGCTCGACGCGAGTAAGATTTCCAATTTGCACCTTCCACAGCAAACCGCGGTGGAAATCCGCACTCCACACACCAGCAAGGTAGATTCCCTCGAGATGGTAATGCAAGCGCTGCGCAAGTCCGGACAAAGCGGGGAGTTTATCCGCGGGAAAAGTCAACTGCCGCTGCGAATATGCTTCAATAAGGGCGTAGTATTGGTCAAAAATTGGTCGTTTCTGCGGCTGGGTAAGGTTATAAAAGAAGAGATCCTCTCGGACAGCCCAGAGTAACTGCGGGTATATCTTAGTCGGCGCGTGGTACCCGCGCTTATTCTCCTCCAAAAGACCGTCGGCGGATTTGAAACCCTCAGGACATCGCCAGAAGAGTTGCTTCTCGCCATAGCAAATGTGCCTTCGGGCGAGAAGAGACTCTTGGAGAGTCCAGCCGCGTTTGCTGAGAGGGCTGTACAGGTCCAGACTGCGGAGGTTTTCTTCGAGATCGAGTTGCCGTTCGAGTCGGACAAAGGGACCGTCTGGGTCGTTTTGGAAGACTTGGATGTATGATGGTTTTGGGTCTAGTTCGGGTGCTGGATTTTGTCTCAGGATGCCGTTGGTGCTGCCTTTGGAGCTCATAGCGGAGAGATTGACCTCGGAATACAGATAGATTCGGCCCATGTTTTTGGACTCGATTTCCCAATCTTCCTTTGAGTCTTGTAGGATGCACAGTGAATCGATCCACAGATACTTCAAGTCAAGCTGGCGCGTGATGGCAATGGCGTCCTTGAAATTTGCTGGTAGGGAGTCAACGGGTAGGCCAGTCGTGAATGATGCGAGGGTCTCGGTTGTGAGAACAGTCTGGATCGGGCCTCCCCAACAGTGGCTGAGCGTCGCGTAGGGGACGTCAACTCCTGACAGTTGTACCACCCGGACTTGGGGGTCTCCTATGGCGCCGACGTCGATGAGTCGTGTAGGGAGCTCAAGCATCTGGCTAGAACGGCACTGAGAGTGACGCATCTTACACTCTCTCAACCATGACTTGGCTAGATTATAGTTTGCCGGGGATCCTAAGTCAGGATCAAGTTGAGAACGTCCAACGCGATAGGTTCCGATGTAGACGGGATCACCTGGGAGCAACTGTTAGTCCAATCCTAACCTGTTATAGGCAAGCGTACTGGGAGGAGTTGTAATAGTCAACGGAATCTCCGGGAGAGTATTAAGCAAATACTCGTCGTTATCGTCGTCAATCTCCATCTGGTATTCCGGTCCGACTTGAATCAAGAGGGTGTCAAAAGTCCCCACGGTCCAAATCGGCACATGGGTACTTCTAACGCCTTGAGGATTGCAACCGAGCGCAATCTTCACATCGGATATCTTAAGCGTCTTCGCTACAGAGTAGGCTGACTTGATATTTCCATGTGCGCTGTCGGAGCTGAGCCATTTCGGTGAGATCCTAATTGCGATGTCGGCGGGCGTTCCCTTGAAAAGATCTACCACTAGTCGACAAAAGTCACACCCGTTATTTGCGGCCTCTTCCAGGTCATTGAAAGACGGATGGTGCGAATAGAATGAGCGTGACGGGAAATGATGACCGCCGAATTCTTCCCTGGCGAGGTCGACCAGGAGTTTCATCGACATGCTAGAACAGAATTGACAAGGGGAAGCCATGGCTTGTTGCAAACTGAAAGACGTCGGAGAGAAACTACATAGAATGATTTTCCTGCTGGGTGATGGCAATTTGACTGCAATTGCATGTGGTTTCGCAATGTTGCATCTCATCTTTTTCAACGCTCGATCTTGCAGGGGTCGTGCTGGATGGGGTATGTTACATCGAGAACTCAGCCGCTGCTTATTTTTAGTATTGACCGAAAGCTTGCAGAAACTGCCTGTAAAGGGTGACATTTTGTTCGAAGTTGGCTCCACGGGGAACTTGTAGGGTTGCACCCATACACCAATAACGTCTTTGGACTTCCCCAAGTTTTGAAGATCTTGCCACACATTGCCGATGCAACAACCGCAATGGTGTTTCATACACAGATTTCCCAATGCGGCACCTTCCGGGTGAAGAAGAGCTCACTATTTGGGTTGACGCTATATGCATCAACTAGAAAGACGATAAGGAAAAGGAGGTCCAGCTCCCGCTGATGGGGAGCATCTACACGTTTGCCGAGATGGCATATATCTGGTTGGGCATCGGAAATGCAGGCGCCCATCGCGCGATAGATTGGTTCCAAGAAGTCTCAGCAACATTGCCTTCGACCCCTGGCAACCCCTGGCTTCGGGACAGCAAGCGACAGACGGCAGTACGTGCCAACCGTTGAAGTTTCGTGTTGGAGGTGTTCTGCTTTTGCTGCAAAGTTGCCTACTGGAAAAGATCACCGTCGACCATTATCGAGACCCATATTGTAGCGTCTCTGCTGGACGTTAGCTGGTTTCAGAGGGCATGGACATTCCAGGAAATCATCCTCGCCTCCAACCCGGTTATCGTCTGCGGACCAAAAGCCATCGACTGGGCTGTGTGGCAAAAGGAGATTCAGCTTGCCTTACTTCTCAAAGGTGGTGACGATGGGTCGCTACTACAGAAATAGAGGAACCTCGGTGTTCCTTTCTGGCGTGATGTCCCTACCCATCCGTGCGAAGGACCTCTGGCCAAGGCTCACGCCCTGGTTGCGCTGTTCCAGCTTTGGGACAACGCCCCCCATCCAATCCACTGGAACCACAAGGAACTTCGAAACATCTCTACACCCGCTGCCAACGGCATATATACAGCCGAGAAATATCGAAGAGATGTGTTTGGGTTTCTCCAGCGGCCAAATTATACTAGTGTCTCAGGAACTAGCGCCCCTGAAAGCCCAGGAAGACTCTAAGCCAGTAGCCTCGGCATCATATTCACAATTTTACCCCCTGGAAATCCTCAGAGTTTCTTGTCCCGAAGTTGCTAGGTAATTTTGAAGTCCTAAAATATGCGATCTGCTGCGGGAATCAGCTCGCGGGTAAGAGAAGCTTGTTTTACTCACGAGATGGCCATATTGGAACCGGGCCACCAGGAACAACCCGCAGGGAAAATATCGTGGTTTTTAACGGCATGTCTACCCCCATGATCACGCGGAGCAGGAATCAGACAACCCGACCTACTCCAGGGGTTAAGCGAGCCTTAGCACACCTCACCCGACCTACACCGCGCACCTCACCCGACCTACTCCACGTAGCTCACCTGACCTATCACCGAGCAATCAAGAACTTTAAAATTCCCCATGTGCAATTAAAGCAGTTATTAAAGATTACTATCTAAAGTGTTAAAAATAAAGAAACTAATACTAATAAGGAAAGAAGCAGTATAAAATAAGAACTAATCCTCTTAAGCTCTATAAGCCATCACTAACTCCATTTTCTCTTTTTCAATCTAAAGCTTCCACTCCTCTACTTTAAAGGCCCACTCTTCTTATTACCTTCACATCTTAAATTCAGCCTTCTTACACTAAAGGTCTTTATTAAAGGCTTCCTAAGTGTTAAAAACCACGTTTTTTATAATGTTTTATTATAAAGATAAAAAGGTAAAGGTATAAGATGCAGTAGGGCTATTATATAATTAATAAAAAATTATTAAAAGATTAAGAAGCTTTTAACTTACCAGTGTAGCCTTTTTCTACCTTTAATAACTGTTAAAAAAGGTTAAATTAGAGAGGAGGGTTATAAGGATTAGTTAAATGCTGAAACAGGTAAGATCTTTAATAGAGAAGACCGATAGGTTCTTAATTAATCTCGTTACAGTTATAATATAATTAAGGTAAAGGTAATATTAATATAATCCTTTATAACCTTAATATTATTAATAGGTTTTTCCTTACTTTCTTAAGTAAGCTAAGCCTTCTTCTTTCCACACCTTTAAGTAAACTGTTTCTTTTTCTCACGATCTTTCCGTTATTAAAGCCTTATATAAAGTTAATAATTAGATACCTGAATAATTAAAGAGTTTATACTTATTTTTATATTATTATTAACTTATTACCTTATAAAGTTTATATTATAATAATTTTTTTAAATCTTATACTTCTTAAAGACGTAAATTAAAGCTAAATACTCTTTATTTAAATATAAGTTAAAGTGGATTAAATCTAAAACTGATATATAATACCTGCTTTAACAATACCTTACCTTATAATTAACTGTAATAAGTTAAATTTAAAATTTTATATTAAGTTAATAAATAATTAGTGTACCTTTAACGTTATTAATATATAAAGATAAGAAATCCTAATCTTTATTACTTATTAAAAAGCAGTTATAAATTAAAGATTAGTAAACTTCTAAAAAGGCTTTATTCTTTACCTAATTAAGAACCTTTTAATTATATTTTTAACTAAAATTTATTACTTTATTAATATTACTTTAAAAGTGGTTAAGGTAAAGTTATAAATACCTTATATAATAATTAGCTTATATTTAAAAGTAACCTTATTAAGTGTATTTAATAATATTATTATCTTTTAATAAATTAAATTAAGATTAGTTAAAAACCCCTTACTAAGTACTTCTCGTAAATTACATTAATAGTAAATATAGTAAATTTAAAGCGTGTGGGTTTAGTAGTAAAGGAAGTTAAAGTTAAAACAGCTAATAAGATCTATTAAAAACTAATTTTAACTTAAAATAAATTAGCTTTAAATAAACTTTAAGTTAATAACTAATCACTTACTAATAATAACACCCTATTTAACGTTAATGTTAATTTTAATAAATAAATAAAGGTTTTAATTACCTAAATACTTTAACTAGAGCTTATAACTAAAAATCCTCTATAAAGTAAAGAAATATTTAGTGAATAGAATTTTAAACATCTTATTAATATTAGAATTAGTAATTACTTAAGTAAGCACTATATTTAAAAGTAAAGTTAGTAACTTAATAGGGAATTATATAAGTTAAATACCACTTACTTTATTAAAAAGTCTTATCGTAATAAGTAATAATACCCTTATTCTCAGATAGCTCCTTAAGGTGCTTATAATTTATATTAATCTTAAAGGTCTGTACCTTACCTTACTTTTAAAGTTCAGCTTAGTTTTTATAAAAAAGAATAATTAGAAAGTTAATACTATTATTATAATAATACTAAATATATTATAAAGAGTTAGAAACTAAACTTAAAGTGTATATTAGTTTACTTACTACCTTTTCAAAGCTAACGTCCTTATAATACATTAAGTACTTTACCTTAACTACACTCTATGTTAAGTTAAGTGGAAAGTGAAGAAGTTATTATTTTTTCAGCAGATATTACAGGTAGGTATTATTATTAAGGCTAGGGTGTAAGTTAGTAAGGGTTTTACCTTAATATAATTTTATAAACTGCCGTATAATAGTGTTTTACTTAAAGGTTCCTATAGGATAAAGTTAGTGATTATTTATATATAGAAAAGAAATATCAAATAACCTATATAGCTTTAAGGATAAATTATTAATCTATAAGATAAGATTTTAAATATCTTAAACCACTTATAATAGGGTAACCTTTAATGGTGGAGGTGGATAGAGGTGAATTCTAATAGAAACCTACAGTATATAGGGGTATTTATTTTAAACTGCTAGAATTAGAATATAATAATAGAAATAAACTTTACAACTTAATTAAATAATATTAACGTCATTAAGGGTCTGTAGGTGGCTTATATCTAAATTTAGATTAAATTAATAAAACTGTTAAATAAAAGTTAAACTTTAAACTTATTATAACGTGTTATCCTTTAATTATTATAATTAAATATATAATAGCCTTTTAAGTTATTAAAGGTTTAATTATTGTTATTAATAAATAAACTAATCTTATATTAGAAGGTTTTAAACTTATAAAGGATTGGCTTTTTATAATAAGTGTTTAAAGGTTGGATGGAAGCCACGAGGCCACCAGAAGAGGCACACGGAGGTCAGCCGGCCACGCCGGCGACCCCGGACGGAAGGAACAAAGCGATAACGGCCCGAAGGAAGCGAGTCAGCAGAGCGCAGAACCGAAAGTTATGACGAACAAAGAACTACGAACCGGCGATAGCCGGAGCGGTATAAAGAAGACCGGACCAAAAGGGGGAGACATCACAGAGTTACCTCCAAGCCGTTAGCGCCTCAGTCCCGGTCGAACCCCGGGAAGCTGCCCCGGGCTGAAGGGGTCTCCCTTTCTACCCCGGACGAAAAAGGAGGTGACGTAGGACCTCCAAGCCATCACGGCCAAGGGGCGTAAGCGCAGCAGAACCGAGAACGACCTGCTCACGCCCCCATCTCACTTATAACACACACCAGCATAAGGCACCAACCCTATGACCTGTCACCGCGTTTGGTAGTCGAGACTAAACCACATGTATTTCAGTAGGATAAAACAGAAGAGTGGGCGGGGTGGAAACGCCCCGACCACGCCCCGACAGTAGATAGTTAGCAGTAGAGGGACCGCTTGCCCTCACGGGCGGAGCTTTCAGCTCCTACAGTGTAAGACAAATAATAATAATAAGTGTTTATAAAGCGTTTATATTTATTTTTAACTGTGTCTCTAGTATTAAAATTTATATACTGGATTATACTGTAATATCTACTGTTAAAATTCTATAAAGGTTAGTTAAAGCTAATAAATTAAAGTAAATATTAAGTAAACTTATATCTTTAACTATAATTTATTCACACCTTTATATTAGGTAGTAAGGCCTAGTAACAGGAGGGTAAGGGTTAAAAGAGGGCTCCCTAATAACACTTTCTCCCTTACATGCCCTACCTCTCCGGAAGCTTTAAATTACTTTAAAAGCCTAAGATAATACTTCCCTAAAGGAATCCTAATAGATTAAGGATTATACCTGTTCTATATATACTTAGAAGTTAAATATAACCTTTTAGTAAGGTTACTAAAGCTAAGAGTTTAAAAACTTATAAGCCTTATAGCCTATATATTAAAAAGTCTACCGATTATAAGTAATATTATTAAGGAAATCTAATATAGTAAACTTATAAAGGTGGGACCTTTTTAAGTAGTATTAAACCTGGATTAAATCAGTTTAAAGTCTAATAAAGGTATAAGTAGTTTAAGAATATTAATAAAGCTTCCAGGCTTTTTTAAAGCTGCCTTTAAAACAGCTCTAAGTGGAACTATATACATTACACTACCTTAACTAGTTTTAAGGTAGTCTGGAAGGTTTACAGTGTGAATAACTTTATTCACATACATTATGTAAAGTTAAAGAAGTGGCTGGCTATTTCTTTTATATATTACAGTTAAGATTAGGGTTTATTAGGGTTTTAACGTTTGATTTATCCATTAAAGTAGATTTAAAGAGAGAATAGATAGTGATTAGTTATTAATATTCTTTTAAGTAATCCTGTTAACATTATTTAAAAGAAACACCTTAAATAACTATTCTTTAAAGGTTAAGATATTACTTAAAGTTATATATTTAGTTACCCATGGCTTTAAATCGCCCTTATTAAAAGTTAAAGGGACTATTAGTAAAACTGTATAAAAGAGTTAAAATTAGATTAATAAGGGATAGGTTACGTATTATACTTATAAGATTTAGCATAATTAAGGTTATTTTCTTACTTTTTACTACTGTAGGCTCCAGTTATAATATTAAGTTATAACCTTATAAATAAGTGTGAGTTAAGGTTATTAATAAGGGTTTCCTGATTACTCTATAATAACACACCACTAACAGCCTTAAATTAAATAAAGAATTTAAGCTAATTAATAAATTTAACGTTAATTAACTAGGGTAAGGGGCTTTAAATGTCTATAGGGTTTAAAGGTGTAATAAAGCCTCCCTTAAAGGGGAGGGTACTTACTCTTATAGTGGGAAAGAAAGTAAAGTATCTAATAGATCAGGATTTTATCAGGGAGTAATTTAAAATAAAAATACAATTTAAAGGCGAAAAGAAGAGTAATGAAGGTAGGGAAGGTAATTCTATATATATAATACAGTTAATGTAAAACCCTAACCCTTTTAAAACCTTTTTCTATCTACTTACCTTATACTCTAGTATCTTTTTACTCTCCTTTTTAGAACTGGAGATAAGGAGTAAGAGGAATTAAGGAAAAATCTGTAATTAAAAGCCTATTTATTAGTTTCACACTATTAAAAATCCTATAAGCTGTAACAGCTATAAAGATAAGAGTAAGCTTTCCATATATTAGTGTGTGGGAGAAAAGGTTAGGAATAAATCAGGATCTATTTTAAATGTAACGTTTAGCTAGGTTACTTGTAAAATAGGTTATGTAAGCTGGCTTACCAGTATCGTAACAAGTTAATTTTAATTAACCAGTTAATGTATAATAGATTATTACTATAATAATCTGATACATCCCTTTATAATCTAGTTAATAAAGTGGTAAGTGGTGCTACAGCTTATTCCACTAACTACTGTAAGCGTAATCGTTAACGGGGATTGTATAAAAGGGTCTGGATTTAGTCATAAACTATCAGCAACAGCACCAGCTATTTTAAAGGCTGTAATGGATTAAGGTATAAGCTGTTAGTAATAGAAAAAGCATTAGTAAAAAGCTTATAATTATTATTAAAATAAGTTTAAATTACATTATAAATTTTAATAATATATTATTATTATAAAGGTTTATATAATTATTATAAAAGCTTAAATTAAATCACAAGGCTCTAATAATAATAATAATTATAATTTTACATGTTTTTTTTTCATCTAACTTAATTATAATTTAATCACAAACTATTCGCTATTTTTAACATAAAACACTTTAAAGAATCCACTTAATGAAATCTTTTCAATCACTAACGTAATTAGAATAAGTTATACCTTGCTTAAACTTTAACTTACAGGTTTAATTAGATTTTACATCTTATAACCGTTAACCTTATAATAATGGTTTCCTATAAGTAAAGCGTAAGTGATCCTTAATAGGTTACTAACTACTTACTGACTTTATCTTAACTTAATCTAAGATAGGTATAAGTGGTACGTTAGCTACATCACGCACCTTAAGGCCCTGCCTCCCTAGGAGCCTTAGGCTAACGGCAGCATTCACATCCCTGCTAGTGCTATGTTTTACTGTTAGAGTAATGGCTTGGTTAATCCTAACACTAGTACGTAGCACATTTGTAAAGATGCTGTATATTTATAACTTATTCCTAACTTATTTATAATTTAACCTATCTATAACAGCCTAACTTAGTCAAGATAAAGCGTATGGCCGAGCTTAAGGGTAAGTGTAACAGCTGCTTTATCTTAAAGCGTTGTAAGTACATTATAACTTTTCTTTCCCGGAATAGATCCTAAATAGATCCTGACTTACATATGGTAACCTGCCTGAAGAATCGTAATATTACCTGCGATCTCTGGAAGAAGTTTACGGTCTACCCCTGTGAGAGCGCCTTCCGTAAGCCGCCTACTGGCACTTCCTTAAAGGCCCCTGTCACGTCCCCGGAGGCTGTTATTAACCTGGAGAAGGAGTGTGATAAGGAGGAGGAGATCTTGGTTTAGGTCAGGAATAAGTCCGGATTTAATCGTGACTTTACAGGATTTTAAAAGCCTTGTATGTTAGTATGCTCTGATGAGTTATGATCAATGAGCCCAGACTAGCCACTATGGCAGTCATGAATCATGAAACAGTCTTGATTTAATCACGTTCTCTACATGAGGTGTATGGAGTAGGTTGGGTGAGTTGTGTTGTGTAGGTCGGGTGAGGTTTGCCAAGGCTCGCTTATACCCCTGGAGTAGGTTGGGTTGTGTGTACTCTCCACGCGGAGTGGTGCAGAAGGGAATCAAACTGTGGTCGGACCAGCATACGCGCCGGCCTCATCCATGTGACTGAGGCTAATGATAAAAGGAACCGAAGATGGGAGGATATCACTATTGTGTGAATCATTGGATACCAATCAAATAATACTAGGTTCTTGACCATTCCACCCCTTACCCTCTTTATGTAACTGGTACCAGCTCATCACATAAGGTCAATACTACTTTGTCACGCTCGGCCTTCCCTCACCAGTACGGGCAGTTGTTTATGTCACCGAAGTCGACATGCTTGCCATCGACCTTGAAGCAACCGCTTACGCCCCAGTTACTATATCCCCCAGGACCTGCGCGGTCGAAGCTGTCGGTGCTGAAGACGTATATTTCATATCCTTTAGTCCCTACCCGATGTTGCAGCTCATAATGGGCGTGGACTGCGTCCGAGGAGAGCTCATGGCGACTTTTTTGATCGTGGTAGATGAGCACGTTGTAGTGGGGGTTGGCTTCCTGGAGCGAGTGGAGGGTCGATTTGACATAGTCCTCTTCCTCCTTCACATCCTCGTCGGGAACAGCCCTGATGGCGGGGTGGCTTTTGGCGGTAGAATTCATGTTGATGTTGTATGGTTCGGGAAACGCGGTGTCTCTGTTGGCCAGTTCGGTAGGAGGAGTCCTGTCAATCTGGGGGGAGTCGGGAAGAAGTGCAGTTAGCCTTGCCGCGTCATTAGGTTCCCCCGAATCCATCATTGACAGTATTTCTGGCAAGCTGAGTAGCATCACAGCCCTAGGTAACTGTTTGGCCAACCAGTTATCTGGGAGAATTGCTGAGGCCAGTACGCCTTGGCTGATCCCCGCGTTGTGCTGGCCCCCAAGTCATGAGGCGATTGATCGAGGATTGTGGCATTGTTTGGGTGAGAATGTATTATTTGCCCTTCCGCGGCGCCAAGCCACGCAATTCTCATTCGTGGGGCTTGCGTTTGCAGCAGCTAGCTCGTTGCCACAAGCCTGTCAGAGGAGGGCAAAGCACCGCAGCTTTAAGACCTGCATACCACACGCAACATGTGTGCTTTAGGCAACAGCTTGAAACCAAAAGGGTCCGAATATCCCCCCAGGGCAGGACAGCAAAGCAAGATGTTCCCTGTGAATTTATAATGTAGGTAGCGGCATAGTATCGACTTGCGGAACTCAAAGTCTGCAGCCGGCTAGGTTATCTTGAAATTATCTGACAGCTGTGCCCTTTCCCTCGGAGTTAGTAGTCAAGGGGTGTTTCTTGGTGTTACACGCTGTGGAATCGAAGGCTCAACGATGGAAAAAGAGTGTGTTCATTGTTGTTTGAACGTTGGAAGCCCTCGGCTTCCAACGGTGACTCTGAATGCTGCGTACAATGGGGTAATTCCATTCCTTCGTTACTGTAGCCTAGAATAGTCCGCGCAGTAGTCTCAATAGAATTCCAGCGATCGGTCCGATCGCTAGTATGGATTCTGTGACACCTGGGCATCTAATAGGGGGGCACCCCCCACGCAGGGTTAGGGTTTTGTATGATAAAAAAATTTGCTTGTTCTCCCCATGTGAATACGCATCATTCCCAGTGGCTACGATTCTGCCACCGCCCACAAACTCTCGACTTCGCCCAGTGTTAGTTTCTAGCCCCAGTGGGTACCCTGCAGCGGCGCACTGCGCCGAACCCTCTAACGGTTAGCCTTAGATACGGAAACATTGGGGTTTAAAGCTAGGGCCGCCATATATAGCGATGCTGACTTCCAATTCTGGACGCCTTAGCGCCGTACTCTATGATTATAAAGAAATTTCGCTTGCCCCGATTCGTCTCAGAGTACCAGGCTGTTCTTTCAAGGATATTTAGTCAATATCTAGGTAGGTTATCCGCTTCCTACAGTTAAACTTCAACAAAAAGTAAGCTACCAACAGGTTTGCATCCCTTGCAAAAGCTACCTCTTGGTGAGACAAAGGAGTTGTATTAGAAGAGGCAGAATTTGAGAATAGGTAGTTTGAGCTCTTCCGTGCAAAAATGGAGAAAGGATGAAACCGATGCTCCTGATCGCGGGTTCACCCAAGCGGTGAGAGCGCCCGCAGTGCACCCAATTCTTTGCGTAGTTGTCGGGGAAAGAAAGTGTGGCTGCCACAGTGCTCGATCAAAGCGAGCGAGCGTGTCCCTCAACGCCAAGCCAACCCCTGTTCCTGGCCGCCACCTGCAGCCAGGCAACCATTTAGGGGCCTAATGGCTGGCACAGGCCAGAACGTCGACAACATTTCGCATCGAGCCACAGACATGGAAATTGGACAACGAAACACCAGCCATTGCTAACACATGTTCTTGAGCTCCGCTCGGTCGGCCGCCTGGAAAGTTTTCTCAATTCTCTCCCCTCTTCCCCACCAACATGGCGACCAAGGTCGCTCAAACGAACCTCATGACCGTTCAAGCCCGATGGCGGCCGCTCAGTCAATCAGAAGCTAGATCCGGGGAGCTTACTCGAGATACAACGCCCAAAAACGGGCTACAGTCAATATCCATACCGAAAACCGGAAACAATCGGGAATGGAAAAGCCCGCCCGCATTCACCACTGTCTTCGGCCCAGACGCCGATAACGCCGCAGTGTACCAAACAGTTGTGGCGCCCGCCATCTCGGACGTCATGCAAGGCGGCACAAGCAACTACTTTGCATACGGCCATTCCGGCAGTGGCAAGACACACACCATCATCGGCTACGACTACGACGACAACAAAAGCCTCGGCCTTTGCTTGGCTGCTGCCCGACAGCTTTTCGAGGCCATCTATCCTCTCAGCGCTGGTAGCACCACGACACAGCTAGGTATAGGCTTCAGTCTCTTCGAACTACGCCGCAAGAAAGCCTACGACCTGCTCAACAACCGCGCCGAGTGCCACATCCGTGAAGGCCCCGATGGCAAGACCCACATCCGCGGAGAAACCGAGACCCTGGAGGGAGGCAAAGTCCGAGTCTGTCCCGTCGTTAAATTACCCTGCTGGTCTTTCGAATCCCTGAAACAACAGCTCATCAAAGCTCTTGGTCATCGGGCCGTTGGCTCCTCTAGTATTCACGACCAAAGCTCGAGGACACATGCTGTCCTAGAGTTCGAAATCATCAACCAGGAGCTTGTTGACGCACGCCAAGCAGTCATCGAGCGCCAGTCCGAACTTGTTCCTGTCGGCAAACGCGCAACCGACATCAGCATCGAGGAGCAAACCAAGGGCTACATCCAGACGCGCGAGGCCAAGTGGGCGCCCAATCCTGATTATCAGATTAACCAGGAGCGCATCGACGTAGCAGAAGCCGAGAAGGCTCTGTTCGAAGCTCGCGTTACCGCCGCTGAAGAAGAAGTCGACCAAATTCTCATGTCAAGCCCCTTCCCATGTCTCGGCGGGAAGATGGTATTCGTCGATCTTGCCGGCGCAGAATATCATCAGGAAAAGGGCGTGCAGTTGTCGGTCCCTAAGCAAACTCCACAAGAGCGTCAAGAGGGACAGCAGATTAACACGGATTTGCTTGCGTTGAAGGAAGTGATCAGGGCTTGGTCCGAGAATCGGCCGAGGATTCCGTTCCGAAACTCGGCGTTGACCATGGTGTTGCGTGAGAACTTTTTGAGTGGTGGGAAGACGAAATCTGCCATTATTGTCACGGTTTCGCCTGCGAAGGAGCAGTACGCTGCCACGTTGAATTCGCTCAAGTATGGGAGTTTGGTTGGGGCTGCGAGTACCTGAGAGGGGCTTGACGCTGGAGTAGGAAGTAAAATGGAAGACTTCTGCTTGGTGTTGTATTGGAAACAAAGTACTTAAGCTACTGGCAAGGCCCTGCCGCTCTCGAGAATGAGAAGAATGACATTTGTTTTCTCATCCCGTTTCCCCGCCAACCTTGACCACGACCTATCCCGAACCTCTATTTTCCAATGTCAAAGTCTAGTCGAGGCCTTAGACACAGCGGCAGACAGTACTGTAGAACAGGTCGGGAGCCTGCTCGCGGCAGACCACCTAGCCGAGGAAGTCGCAGGTGTTGCAGCCGTAGGTCGAGCCGGTGCAGCAGGAAGTGAAGGTTCCGCAGTCAACGCGAGTGGAGTGCCCTGGGCAACAGCAGTGCCAGTAAGGGCGAGGATAGAGATGGTGATGTAGTTCTAATGGGTGTCCAAGTTAACATTGACTCTGTCAGAAGCGTTGGCACCCTTGGAAACGGTGGAATTGATGGGGTTGCAAGTGATTTGATTGTATTGCTTGTGTGAATCTGCTCTGTCTCCTCTGGTTCTGGCTTGCAGCCAGAACCACACAAGCAATTCGATCACGCAGTTGCAACCCCATCAACCCCACGATTTCCAAGAGCGCAGTGCTTCTTGACATGGACCTATCTGTAGGTTTCGCGCTTCGTCACTATAGCGGCTGAGGCTCACTGGCGGCAGGCACCCAGCCAGCTCCACTGCCTAGGCTTCTGGACTCCTTTCTTTCGACACATATGCTGAGAGGTCTCTGAATGCCAATCTAAGATAATGGTAGATGCTTTATTTAAAGCAGTTCTGATGATCTTCCCTGAATGCCTAAAATAGCCCCTCTAATGTAGAGCCCGTGGCCAATCTTTGTCAGAGGCCCCTTCTGTGCGTTCCGGATCCCCAAGCAGCCCTAAGACGCACCTCAATGGAAGATGAATGGCACCAACCAAGGGTGGGGGTTCGAGCCAATGATCTCTTGATGGGCTTGTCAAAAGCCAATCACCACTGTGTTACGGTTTGGGTTTCTCCCCAATCAAACGGAGACCCCACCTTCCCCTCCCCAAGTCACTGGCACCTCCTCCATATCTTTCCTAACGGCTCATCATGTTGGATCACTTGCAACCTAAAATCTCGCAACCTATTGCGCTCTGAAACTTTTGACACACACATCTCGCCATGCCGAAACACGACTGGGAGAAGTTCCGCACCGACATCGAGCAGCTCTACGTCGGTGAGGAGAAGGCTCTCGCGGAAGTAGTCGAGATTCTTGCGAGAAGAGGTTTCAAAGCAAGGTGAGCTCTCCACTTTTTTGCTAATGTCTGTGTGCGAAGAACTCCTTCTAAGTATGCAACAGCAAGTCCTCGTTCGAGAAAAAACTGCGACAATGGGGCTTGACCAAGTACCACATGGGTCAGCGCAAGTGGTGTGCCGTGGACCGCATCATTGAGAAGCGTAGGCGATCTGGTAAAGGGAGTGAGGTCTACGTCCAAGGCGTTATGGTCTCGCCGGACAAGGTCCGGAGAGAAATATCTCGCCATGTTGCCTTGACGCTACGGTCCAAGTTCGTGATGAGTTTAGGTACGATGTGAAAGCCTATGATTGGACGACTGTGCGTCACTAACCTGTTGGATATAGCTTCAACTTCTCCGGAGCCTCCTGACGGAGTCGTCATTTGTAGTCCCGTCCCTTTGCGCGACGATGTTTTCTGGGGTGGTAGTAGCCCTTGGTTTCAGTTTCTAGCGTCTTTGCATAGGTCTGGTGCCCAAGGTATGCACAAAATTGCACCCGGTGTTCTCTCATCAGCAGTAGTACTCAGACCATGAGTTGCAGGCTCCATGATGGTGACCCGGAAAAAAGCAGGTGACGACATCTTTGGTCCATTCGAAATTCTCGACACATGGCCCTTTTTGGGCCTTTTCGGGACCGTCAAACCTTACCAATACGACAAGTCCAAGCGCAAAGAAGCACTTCTGCAGTCCCAGAACACCCGCTGGGTGACCGAAGCCCTGTGCCGGACCATGCCGGAGGAGTATCCAGGCCAACACAACCTGGAGGCTCAGAATATCACCAGCAACTGGAACTCCCAGACGGGGTTGATGGTACGACTCTTCCTCCTGTCCAACAACTTTTCGCTCTCAGACGAATCCTTCCGCAGCGAACTCCACGATATGCAGGTCTCGGCCGTGGTGGAGCAAATCACCTCCACCGGCTCCGAAAGTTTGGACACGTTTCTTTCCACCCAGGGCTTCGTGAGCGAAGGCATCAAGGCTGAGATCTTTTCATGGGCTCTTCGGCACGGCCGCGATGACATAGTGCGTCTCCTTCTGCGTCTCGGCTGCGACCCCGACCCAGACCTCACCTACGCTTCCCAATTCCACGCCCAGTCGCTCCAAGTTGCGGCTTTTATAAGAGACAAGCGGGCTTCAGTGAAGATGATTCAATTGCTTCTTGAGTACGGCGCGAAGGTCGAAAACTCCCTGGTCCAATCCGCTCTCAATATCGCCATCGCCACGGATAATCAAGAGGCTGTTGATATCTTAGTCGGAGCCGGCGCTTGCCTACAGCTACCTTCCCTAGCAGCTGCCATTCGGGCAGGGAATGACGACCTAGTGCGACGAGTCCTAGATACCGGTGTCGACATTAACGAGAAGATCCCACTAGCACCGTTTTTATGGGGCATCGACGAATGGGCAGCTCTTCCGCATGCAGCACACCGGGGTCATACACACATCGTTAAGACCCTCGTTGAGAGGGGTGCGGATGTCGATGCGGTGTATGAGTGGTCGGAGTATAGGGGCGTTGGGTACGGCTCAACGCTTAAGACCACGGCACTTGGGATTGCTGTTGCGGCGGAGCAGGTTGAGACTGTGAGATTTCTTGCTATGGCCACCAGAGAGAAAATGGAGGCGGTGGCAGAAGGGGTTTATGGTTGCCCTTTAGCGATTGCAGCCCTCACGGGAAACAGCGAGATCATCAGGATGTTGCTCGACGCTGGGGCTGATGTTTCCCACGCCTATGAGATTCCAAAGGAGCTTGGATTCAGAATGGGGCGCGATAAGTGTGGATGGCCTTTTTCACAGACTCTACTAGACCTTCTGATCAAGAATCTGAAGGGAGACGAAGCGCAACTCGTGGAGCTTTGTGAGAGATTGTTACGTGGGGGCGCCCGCACTGACAGGGCACTGGTAACAGCGACCATGGAGGAGGAGACCGAGGTTGTTAGGCTGCTCCTTCGCCACGGAGCGTCGTTGGATATACCACCAGAGACCATGCACGGCTCGAGCGCATTCGGCCTTGCCATCGAGATGGGGAACCTCACTCTCGCTCGAATGCTGCACGAAGCCGGGGCGACCGAGACCGGAAAACTCCATAACATCAAAGGCAGAGATATGACTGAATTTCTGCATAGCCTGGGGTTACTAGACGTGACTCTGCGCAAATACGGCTGGATGATTCTGAATAAGGCCATCGAGGGAGGGGAGGAATCGCAATGGCTTGTTGACCGTATTTTGGATGAGGTGGACTTCACGGGCGAGTACGGCTGCACCCTAGCTACAGCGGTGAAGCACACGCTTGACATTGACTTGATCCAAACAATGATCAACCGCGGCGCCGCTTGGACGATCTGGAATCTCTTTGAGGCCATCGAGGCGGCCATCAAAGCAGACTCCTCCGACATTATGTGCCTGTTGCTTGCCGAGTGGAAGAGGGTTGAGACAAAAAACTCAGTTGGTCCGGATGAACTCATCGTCCTCATCCTCGATTCGGCAGCTAGTCACGGCACTATTCGGATCCTCGGCATCATCCTGGCCGCCTTCGACTGGCCGCCCGAGCGCCTTGGCGTGGCCCTCAACCTCTGCATCTCTGACGGCAACTACCGTATCATGCAGACTCTCTTAGATGCAGGCGCATCACTGAAAGGCAATCCCTGGAGTGGATCCCCCCTAGACGCGGCTATCTGCAAAGAACAAATGTGGCTCGTCAAGATTCTCCTCGAGGCTGGGGCAGACGTCCAAGATCATGAAGCTCTGTTATCGGCAGTTAGCCACGGCAACATGGGCTTGGTCGAGCTGCTTCTATCTGAAGGTGCAAATCCCAACGGCTCACCTCCCCCGCTTAGCGGAATGTTGACGGCCCTCCAGCTCGCCTCTTCCCTAGGATTTTTGGGCATAGCGCGGACGCTCATCGACGCCGGAGCTGACATCAATGCGCCAGGGCGGGTGGGCGACGATCCATCTTATCAGACCCATGGTCTGGAGCAAACAGCACTGACCCTTGCCGCGCTTGAAGGCCGCCTCGAAACGTTGCACCTCTTGTTGAGCAGAGGAGCTGCAGTCCACGGAGCTGCTAGGGAACAATATGTTGACGCCGTCCGAGCTGCGAAGTTGAACTGCCATGAAGCGGCAGCTGGCCTTCTCAAGTCGTACGGTGGCTGGACCGAGGATGATGAGCGGGAATGTGCATCGAAGCATGCAGCGGCTATCGCGGCTACGAAGGCCCATTACGAGAAAGTTCGCTCAGGTCGGGACTCCTGGGATGTGCTGCCCGACGGTATGGTGACGATTGATTCGACTCTTCAGGATTGCAATTTGGAGAGTGAAAGGGACACAGGGGGTACCGAAATGCACAGCGAGTTTAGTGATTTCTTCTTCGAAGAGTTGGCTCGGTTTCAAGGGTATTATTCTATGGATGGTGACGGCTGGTTCGGCAGCTTCTAGTTCACTGTTGGATGGAGCGTCTAAATCATCACAAACCAAAACACCCCGCCTCACACCTAAACCTCAGACACACACGCTCGCGGCATTAATACTTCATACCTGCCATATGCATGATCCTCCAAACGACCAGCTTGTTCAACTCAGACTTCCGGCTACCTCGCCGAACACCGCGTCTACGGCGCATCCGAGGCAACCATGATTGTGGTCTCGCTGCTGCTCCAGATTTCCATCACGTGCATTTCTGGGCGTCTCAATTCCATCCACACAACGACGCTCCGCTGGGTGCTCTGGCGCGAGGGCCGTATCCGCTGCCCTGCCTACCGCCATGACGAAGTGAGCTGCAAAGTGAGCATTAGTAAGAGCAATAGCTACCGCGGTGGAGGTGAGAGTGGTAGTAGGCAGGGTAATGGTGTTTCAGGATTGGCTCAAGCGCGTATCGTGTGATATTCTCAACAAGGCTGACTATACACTAGCTTTTAGGACGTATCTAACGTACCCACTAGCCTGAGATGACGGTTAACAGTATCCTTTCCGACGGCTAGTTGCTGAGGGACTCCTGGTGCTGATGGAATAGCATCTGACTGTGCTATAGAGACAGTTCCCAGGGAACGTTGAGGTGATATGGAGGCCATGCTGGGTGCTGCCCATGGTGCGCCTAGCGAGATTTCTCCGCCCGTTGGGGAGGGCTGGCAGTGATGACGGCGGCACGGAAAAAGACAGACTCGAGACACAGATAGCGGCTTACGCGGACACCTTTTCAGACAGGCCTCCGGCGTTCTTCCTACAGTTGCTGGGCACCCGTCGGGGCGGACAGGATGTCCTGCAGACGCTGGTGGGTTATGTCTGCACGGGACGGGGCCTTGAAGGAATCCTCTTTTTTCATCCAGTCGGCAGCGTGAGCTGAGGTGGTGTCGAGCCACTAGGCCGCTGCTCGAAGACCATCTGCAACATTATCCAGTATGACTTCTTTTTCCAGGAAATGTAAGCACAGCTACTGTGACCATCCTTCCCTCGCATCTCACGGATGTGCCAGTTAGTAAAAGGCGGAGGCTTGGGAAAATTTGTTACGTCGATTGTAGTTTAATGTAGTGAAAGCGTTAATAATAGTCCGATCAGATGCCACGGATCTGTGCACTTAAGAGTGCCATTGCCGTTTCTGGTTTTGAGCTGGGGTGACCTGGAGCTAATATTTTTTGGGCTCAAGTGATCCTAAAATGCGGAGACCTAAGAGCCCATTTCTGTGCCTAGCTAGAGGCACCTTCTTAGGAACTTCAGGGAAGTCTAAAGGCCGAGTTAGGAGGGGGACTGACTTTTGCAGAATACGATATAATGAACAACTGGATCAAAATAATATTCAATCTAGTCCTCGCCTCTCTTCTTCCCTGTTTCTCTCCCTTTGTCACTTCATCCCCAGGATATGATCCTCTCCTTTTCATGGCCGTATATCGCAGCGGGGGGTGCTTCACTGCGTGCTCCTAAGAAGTTTGATGGCATCCCTATATCCGCGCGCTTCGGCTCTGCTCACTGGTAGCCTGCCATATTTATCCCTTGCATTCTGATCAGCCCCTCTGGAAAGCGGAATATTTATCACCCACCCCGATGTGGCCAATTGCGTAGAAGAGCGTTATCCGGCCATCAGGGTCCTTGGCCTAGATTTTTGCGCCGCTCTTAAGGAGGAGCCCAACTAGCTCTTTCTCACCAGCTTCAGCCGCCAACGAGAGGACTGCCCGACGACTTACTCCCGTATACTCCAAATCAATGTCAACCTCGGCCAGCCGCGCTACCAGACTCCATTGGCCATTCATCGTGGCGTACTCGAGCGGCTTGCTATTCTCCAAGTTGACTTTCTTCTGGAGCAGCATCTTCACAATCCGGACGAAGCCCTTCTCTGCCGCCCAAGATAAGGCTGTCCGACCATACGATCCACCGCATCTGACTCAGCACCCCTCTTCCAACGCCCAAAGGAGTATTTCTCCGCCTTGGTGACTCGAATCCAGCTTCACGCCGTTTGGAGCAAAATCCTCAATATTTTCTCCCTCTCTATTCCCATTTCGAAAGCCGTCGATAGTGCAGCTCGCCCCTCTTTGTCCTTGGCCCGCGTGCCAGCACCCCTATCAATAAGGAGTTTCACGACAGCGCCGCGGTCGCGGGCTGCTGCAGACAATAGCGCCGTCCGATCACCATGAATCAAGGAGTAGTCCTACTATGGCTTCATGACCCTCTCGTGCCGCCCACCCCAGGGTTTAGCCACTGATCTCAGACTTGAGTATAACGCCACATTCGAGCGGCAGCCTGACAACTGATTCATGCCGGCGCCGGGCAGCTATATCTAGGGTGTTGTTTCCTTCGCGGTCTTTTGAGCGTATGTTAGCGCCTTTGTCAACGGGAAGTCTGACAACTGTCTCGCTCCCGCAGTTTGCAGCCCAAGACAGAGGTGTCAGACCCTGCTCATCCTGGACCTCGAGGTCAACGTTTCTTGCCAGCAGATGCTTCACCACTGTCGCGTGTCCATTCTTTGCGGCCGCCAACAGCGGCGTCTGATGGCTATTATCTCTGGTTTCTGGATCAGCGCCGACCTGAAGCAGAACGCCCACCATAGACGCATAAACCTTTTCGGCAGCCCACAGCAGCGGTGTCTGACCGCCGCTATCTTTGATCTCGAAAGCAGCGCCTTTTTCGAGGAGCAGCTCCTGGACTACTTTCGTGGATCCCCCAGCCTGCTCTTCCTGAGCTTTGTCCAATTCGCGGAGGCACAAGGGTCCCTTGCTGATCCGGAAAAATGAACATAAGGGCAGGAGAGCGCATTCAGGAATAAAGGAGAACCCCTTCTACTGGAGCCTTAGTATCTACGTATTTACGTTCGTACCTATGTAGTCCCTGCGTTACAACCCCGGAGAGACAAGACGGCCCAATGAACTCAGGGGCACAAACTGACTGCCAAAAACAAGAAGTGGCCCAGGAATGACAAGAACTCAAGATCAACGTCAATTGAGAGTCAATCAACCTGCAATGCGGCTCAAGACACCGGATTTCGGCATCTAAAAGACGAGTAAAACTGTGCCAAGGCAGTGCCCCCTAGTCGTTCTTGGCAGATGCTGGGCATGAAACGATTCTTATTTCCCCCGTGCCATCTTTAGACTGCCGAGCCAAAATCATTGGGCGGCCCAAGAAACACGCGAGTCAGATTCCGTGCCCACCATCCATGCAACCCAAACGTTCCCCCTGACGTGGCTTCGGGACGGGTGTCCAATTCGCCCACGGCAGGGCTGACCGTCATTGAATTTCAGGGAGGGGTTGCATCGCCCACAGTCACACATGCAGTGTAATATGCGACATTCAGCTCGTCGCGCAACTCATAATCACCTGCGAGCGCGTTTCGCGCTCGGATTGACTTCACCCCGCCAGGCCAAAATATTTCAACCGTAACGTCGACGCTCACCAGCTTGCATTCTGTTGCTTCCTGACGACTCCCTCTTGCAAGCAGCGCGATCCCCGACATCCAACCAACAGCGACAATGCCGCCCTTACGGCTCCTCAGCCACAAAGATGGCAACTTCTTTGTCTTCCACCCCACCACCGACCTCTCGTACGACATCATTTCCTACACCTGGACCGACTCCGTCCGCCGTGACAATGCCGAACCCGCGCCCGCACCGCCCGACGGCAAACCCCCCAAGCTGCCCCCTCTCACCCCCAACCAAATCGCCATCGAAGGCGTCAGCTGGCCCATCTCCATCTCCAAGGCGAAGTTGTCCGAGATCAAGGCATTCATGCTGCACGCGAAAATCACCTACCTCTGGGCCGACTGCGTCTGCATCAACCAGGCCGACGACGTCGAAATGACGGGCGAGCTCGAGAACATGTACTACTACTACACGCAGGCCGCGCGATGTCACATCCTGCTGGACATGGAAGAGACGTGGGATCCGCATGGCATAGTGGATGATTTACGGTTCGTGGATCACATCATGAGCCGCATGGGAGGTGCGGCTGTTGCTGCGGGCGCGGGGCTGGGAGTGGAGATGTTTGGACGGATGAAGACATGGGGAGACAAGGGATGGGAGTTTGGGGTTGATAAGGGGGTTGTCCGAGCGGCGGGGTTTGAGCCCGGGGTGGTGAATTGCTATGCGACGAGCGTAAAGAGGGTGCAGGGGTTGTTTGAGCATTTGTACTTCACGAGGGTGTGGACTTTCCAGGAGATGCTGCTGGGGAAGAACGTGTTGATGTGGACGATGAACGGGGATGAGGTGTCGCGTATCGGGGAGCTAGACACGTGGATGGATCTGGCGTCCGATGCGGCGGATAAGGCAGTGAAGCTGCATGACTGGATTTCTGAGTGCCGGGTGGTGAAGTCGAGCGCGGTGTTTGCGATACTGGGGCTGATCATGGAGGATATTCTGGTTCTGGCAAGCTTGCGGATCCAGGTCAGGGGGATTACCTCGGCGAGGACGGATATCATCAGCGGCGGGCCGAGGTGGTGGTACGACAACCACATGGGAGTGGCGAACGTGTTTTCGGCGATCTCTTTCCGCGAGCGCGAGGCGTCGGTCGAGCACGACACCTTCCGGGGACTGCTCGGCGTGTTCCACGGGCTGTTCACACCCGAGGAGATGCGCAGGGACCTGACAGGGAAGGACATGAACGCCATGTCGTTTGCATTCTTCAAGCAGCTGTCCATCAAAACGGAGCGCGCATGGACTCGGTTGGTGACGAGCAGCGGGGAGCGAGGCTCCTGGGACTGGATTCCTGTGGTGGCGAACCACGACCGGCCGCTGACGACGGATGTCTTTTCCGGTGTCGTTCACCTAGGACGACTCAAGCCGGATGGCTTCGCCAAAGTTGAGGCCACAACGGGCATCCTGGGGACGCCGAAGCGATACGCGACACTCACGCTCCGGAAGGAAACTTCCAAGCCACGGGGAATGCGCTTCACCTTCGTGGGGTGCAACTGCGGAAAGAAGGTCAAATCAGGCATGTTCAGCAAAGAACCCATCCCGATCAACGACCAGTGCGTGAAGGTGGCCAGGGACGAAACAGGCAGGACGTTGGTGCATTGCGCGACCATCTTGGGGTCAATCCTGGACCCTGGCGGCGACATGGTGGAGTTCAAGCGCCGGCTGCTGAAGAAGCTGGAGCCCTGGTGGACTGTCAGCGACCGCAACGCCAAACCCTCCGAGTGGTACGACCGGTGCGTGAGCGGAACGGGGTGGGCAAGCCCCGAGCGGTCCAAATTTCGCGTGCATAACCGGTCGATGGACGTCCACATGGAAGACATTTTCGGGTGCGGCTCCCGGTTGTACAACGAGACAACGAATATGATCACCTGCGAGCTGACCATCGACCAATGCGGCTGCAAGATCACCGGGCCGTTCTCGCTCATGATGGAAGCCATCACTGCGGTCGATGGCGGTGTTCTCGGCGGTGAGATTGCTGCGTCGGACGACGACGGAAGGATCGTGTTGCGAGACGGGCTGGGCTTGGCGCAGGTAGGCGACATCGACAAAACATTCCACCTAGTTGCTTTCCAGGGAGAAGTGGGCTCATACAAGGCCTACGCCTCTCGCTGTCGGAGTACGAAGCAGAACCATCCAGTCCCGGACAAGGTGGACGCGAAGACGGGGCGAGAGCCATGGCCGAGGGCGAGGGCGCTGGTGCAGGCCGACTTTCGGCACGAGTTTACCGACATGGCGAGGGACTACGGCTACATTGAGACGGGTGCTGGCAACTTGCTCATATGCAGGAATCATCTGATCGATAAATACCGGGTCGTGGGCGTCTGCATTGACGGGCCGGCGGCGATGGATGTTAAGAAGCGCGAGAGTCATGGGGTGACTCTGCGATGAGCCTGAAGACATGGCGAGGGCGCTTCGGGTTTTGCCGGGAAATCTTGTTTCCTGTGTGGGGTTATTGCAGCTGATAAGGACAGAGAATAATTGATATCGATTGTTTCTGTTTGCAAAGGAAAGCGCCACCTCAAAGGGTGAAGAACGCGTCTCCACACCGTGTTGAACACGAAGACCAGGGCGCCACCTGCCCGCAGCGCTGCGCAGCACCAGCCGCAAATCTGTTTGTATTCCAGCGACTTCAATCACCAAACACCTCGCCTTTTTGTCTGCTCCGAGTCAATCGCCCCTCAAAAGGGAAAAGACACTCGGCACGCCCGCATTTGCGCGCCAGCGCGACCAGAATAGCAGCTGCTTATGGGCATTGCGAGTTCTCCAGGTGTTTTTCGTTGCGCATCGACGCAGTGAATGCTTCCCGTGTGTCAGGCCCGGAACTCGGCACTTGTGCAGACCGGGTCGGTGCGCTCCGCAAACCAAGGACAAGGTCGCAGTGCCATCCCTTCTGGGAACGCCGCATTTGAGCCCTGATGATTCGGCCACGCGGCTTGGCGGAGCTCAGCGCGCTGAACAGGGGTAGGAACGCAACCTGGAGTGCCGAAGTGCCGAAGTGCCGAAGTCAGTCATCGACGGCTATGGCAACATGTCAACAAACAACTAAGGAAATGGTGCAGGTGAGCTAAAGTGGTTCTACCTAGTGCTGCTGCTCCCCGTTTCCCCCCCTTTTTTCAATTCATTGGAACCTAAAAGTCCAGGAGGCCGACCAACTTCCAGAACCGCAAGGCTGCAGACCATGGGCGGAAAAACCGGCAGATGCCGCGGAAACAAGGCATTATCGGCGCGGCATAAACAATAAATCCCCGTGGCTTTCTCAGCTTGCCGCCACCCTCAAAAGCAAAAGGTCCAGATCGAGCAACAAGCCTCGAGCGCTTAGCTAGGCACCGGATTTTGGGTAGCTATGTGGGCTAGTGGCGCTGCGTCAGGGGCAACCCACGCCGTCGATCAGGCGAGACCATCAGCCGCAGATATGTCGCCGACCCCCGCGGATTCGCACCAATAGCGCGCGTCTCTGCCAGCCCTATATGCAAATGTGCGACAACTATTGACGTTGGCAATTACCACTGCGTTTTTGGGCGCTGCCATCAGACACGGTCTAGGCTCTGCGCTCCTAGAAAGGGGGAGCGCAGCAGTTGAGCCTCAATGTTCGGCGCGATAAAGGGGCATAGGACAAAACACACGCCCGGCCTCTGCAAAGCAGTTCCCACCTGCCAAGTCCTCGTTCGTTCGTTCGTTCGCTCGGCCAGTCAGTCGTTCGTGCACTCTTGGGGGCAGAGTTCTCACTCGTTTAGCACTCTGAGCCCGGGATTCCACGCAGCCGATCATGAAGTCGCTCTTTTCATTGTGCCATTTCTTGGCCATCGCATCGCTCATCCAGTCATGCATCGCCGGCCACTTCGCAATTGTGGGGGCCAGAACAGCCAAGTCCGGCATCTCGAGCGGCCCCAACCTCACCCCAAGGTCGCCAACGGTGAAGGCCAGAACCGAGGAGTTCGGCTTCTCGAGCGACTACAACTTTACAGTCGGAGTCCCGTCTAATCTGTCATGGTACGGTGCGCAAGGGCCGACATTTATCAACCTGTTTGGACTGAGTGCTACAAACGATGTAACATACCTCATGGCCATTACCGGTAGGGTTAGCGTTTTGTGCCGTCGGTGAACACAATCAGCTCACCCGCTCGACGTTAGTATCCTTGACGAACACCTCATTCTACATTTGGACCCCGGACCCTTCCATTCCGCCTTTTGACCACTACATATTTACCATCACCGATACCTATTCCCCGATAGAATCTCCCCCTTTCAACATCAGCGGTGTCGGAGGCCCAAGCACTACGGTACGTGAGCTTTCCTGTCTCATGCCAATGCTGAAGCCCTGCGCATTCTAACTTCAAGTTTGCTTATCCCCATAATAGGCCCCTCCTCCCACCGCCACCGTGTACGCGACGTCCACGCTCTCTACGTTGACTTATACCGTTACTAGCAGCACGCCTACGTCTGTTGTCCATTTCACCAATGAACCGTGGAATTTCACCGTCGGGGAGCCCACTGAGATAACATGGATCGACGTGCAGGGGCTGGTCAGCGTTGAGTTGTTGGGCTTCACGCAAGCCGGGACAAACTCGTCCGAGCCAGAATATTACTCCACCAGTTTGGGCTTCCTTGTCAACGGCCTGGACGACTCCAGCTACTATACCTGGACACCAGATTCCAGTATCCCCGTCATGGAGTTTTACCAGCTCATCATCTCGGACGAGGTGGATGTTGGATACTCTGATTCGTTTCAGATTAGCGGCGTGGGGTACCCTGGGGTAGGTTAACATGTTCCACCCAATAATATCAATCTAATGAAGTGCGACTGACCGCGTGTGCGTTTGCCTTTGTTTAGCTTCTCTTTCTGAACGAAAACTACGGCCTCAGTATTGGACATCCATTTGACATTGCCTGGTCTGGTCAGCAAGGACTGGTGACAATCGAGCTCTGGGGCGGGCCGCAAAACTCCAACGCTAGCCTTGCACGTCGGGAATTTGAGGTGGCGGAACCACTCAACGTTCTCGTGAAAACAATCGTCAGTACGTTCAATCACCCCGATTCCGTCGCGAGACCTCCAATTGATCATTCCCCTTCAAGCCAACCTTGGGAGTGTTCCCTACTACACCTTTGTTCCAGACTCAGATATTCCTGTCTTCGACTACTACTACCTCAGGATCACCGACTCGACGAGCGAAGGCGTGGGATTCTCCCCCACGTTCTTCATTACCGGCCTCGGTCAAATCCTCCTCACCAGTGAGGTGTACAATGTCACCGTCGGGGAGCCGTTCAACGTCACCTGGTCCGGTCAACGAGGCCTAGCGAACCTCCAATTGTTGGACGGTGTGCCTGTGGGCGATGGGATAGAGGAAGGCCCTATGATCATGATTTTCCCTGAAGGTAAGTTGACAACCACTGATTAGAGTCATCATCACTAACCGTTTCTCTCCTTGCTCAGTCGACCAGCAGGCGTCGTTTTACATCTTCACTCCCGATCCTGCTCGCACCTGGTCCGAGAAGTACTTCCGATTCCGGTTATACGACACGGGGTCGGACACCACTGATTTGTCTCCGTGGTTTGAGATGCAAGGCGTCCTGCACACCAGTGTGACAGTGAGTGAGCCTGAATGTGAACAATAATCCAAGCTCTGAATGACTAACGGCTTTCCAACAACATAGTCCTCCTCGGTTTTGCCTTCTGCCACATCATCGCCCGTCGTATCTTCCTCGACGTCTTCGCCGATTGTCTCCTCTATCTCTTCGTCTACGTCTGTATCGACGCCTGTGTCTCTCTCCACGCCGTCATCTGCGATCACACCCACCCCCGAAGTCTCGGTGACTCAAATTGTGTCAGAAACAGCGCCGATAGTGTCACCTGCTCAGCCTAGCCCAGATCCCACTCAGCCTGTCCCTACAGAACCGGAAACTCCATCAACGACGCCCACCGAGCCTGCCCCAGACACTCCCGCCCCCAATGATAATACTCCAGATACTCCCGCTCCGGAGACTCCTGCCCCCGAGACACCTGCACCTGACACCCCGGCCCCAGAGACTCCTGCTCCGGACACGGCCAACCCGGATACTGCAACCCCGGAGACTCCCGCCCCAGATGGTTCAACCATAGAGGTTTCCGCTCCGGCCGCCCCCGCTCCCGACACCGCCAGTCCGGATACCCCAGCGCCCGATACCACCGCTCCGGATACTCCCGCCGTGGACAGTCCCGACACTGGAACCACCCCGGCGGGAGTATCCGG
>Ga0247770_1000671_pt1 | contig 31978 bp, 34 predicted proteins | sample UWRJL136409B6_FD_179943 | JGI IMG/M metagenome (GOLD analysis project Ga0247770, IMG submission 179943) | Plant litter microbial communities from Arlington Agricultural Research Station in Wisconsin, United States - UWRJ-L136-409B-6 | ecosystem: Environmental > Terrestrial > Plant litter >... | reverse complement strand
GTATTGAGGGGGTGTGAGAAGGGGGAGGGAGAGTATGAGTTTGTTGGGGAGTGTTATTTGGATGGGTTTATGGATGGGGAGGGGGTGGGGGGCGGGGCGGTGGTGAGGGAGTTTGTGCTGAGATGAGAGGGTAGCGGGTTCAAAGATACCAGGCTATTACATTCGCAAGCTGTTCTGGGCATGAGAGCGGTCCCGCTCCAGCAGCGACGTTTGTGGCGGAGTGTGTGCCCAACCTCTAGAAAGGACTCGGAGGGCTTACTGCCCGGGCACTCATCCTTCGGGTGCATAGAGTATTCGGTTTTATGATCAAGATTTGTAGTCTACAGTACCCTCTCGATCTCTTCAAAACCGATCAATATCGCTTCCTCACGTCTGGTCGTCTTGGGCCAGAATCTCGCGAAAATGCGTATACTTTTGCTCCTTGCCGTATCCTCAACGTCAAGGTGGTGGATAACACCCCCCTTCCGATGTTCAAGCATAAGCTGAGATAGTGTTGCCTCCGCACTGAATGCGTCCATCTTTGTTTCGGCATGATTAGTAAATTTGACAAAGTTGTGAGCCGCCTCTCCCTGAAGTAAGGTGATGGAAACGTCATCAGGCTTCTCGGTACCCTCATACACGGCAACCACGCTGGCAACGACATTGTAATGGGTTTTCGGGACGATGTCGAATTTGACGTAGCCCATGAACCACGGCAGGCCAGTGAGGTTTATCTTCACGAGACCATCATAACTCGCTAGGTCAGATGTGTGGGATAGTGGCCAACTGAGAGACCTCCGGAGCGAATACGGCGCATTGTTGTTCCCGATGTACTCTGTAAAACACATTGCTATCTCGCGCCGTGCAATATGGGGCAGGGAAATATGATTGAATAGCACCGAATCGTCGGACTGAACAACATATAGCACCTGGGCCTTGCCCCGCTCCAGAACTCCGCAAACAGAATCATCGATGCGGAAAGTTGTGGCGCCCCGAGAGTACACGCCCCCAGACAGTTGGTAGATGTGGAGAAAGTGCCGCTTCCTCGTAGGATCATGAGTTGTGCAACCGAGATCAAGGAATATTAGGTCTTCCAAAGAACCCGACGTCGCCACAGCAAATTTGAAAGGTGTCGTGTGAATTCGCAATCCCCTGTTGGTGATGGTAATTTCACTTTCCGTCGGCGAGAATTGCGATTTCCGTAGGGAACATGTCTTGAGCATTGAGAATTGCCGAGGGTGAGTTGAAAAAATGCCTTTTTTACTGCCGTGATCGTTGCCTACCGCCCAAGCAAAGATGGAGAGGTCGGTGGTGTTTTTGATGATCTCTTGTTGGAGCCGAAGAAATGCCCGACTGCCTTCGCCGTAAAGCAGAGGCATGCTAACCTTGAAAATACCCATCAAGCAATATGCGGTGTCCTCAACCCGGGAGGTTTCCCGATACGCGGCCCAAGACATTCTTTGACCAAGAGCAACACTGTCAAGTCCCACCCAACCACACTTCTCAAGAATTTCTGAAGTAATTCCAGTAATCCGAGAGAGACAAGGCGTTACCTCTGGATTATGCTTGAAGCCTCTAGACAGCCAAGAGGCGTCGTAGAACTCCACTTGTTTAGGGGCGATGAGTTCCTGGAGCGTCCAACCTCGGGTAAACCAGCGAAGTGGTTGATTAGCACGCACTGTGGACTGGGCCTCTGAGGTGCGTTGCGGTTCGGCGTCGGGCTCCGATTCGAGGTCCCCTAGAGCAATTAGGTCACCCCATTCAACTTCCGGTCCCCAGTCGTCGATATAGACGTAACAAATCTCGGATCGGCGGTAATAGTCGTACATGGAGTTGATGGCCTCCGTGAGTTCGGCGCTAGAGGACTTGTCGATGCAACAAGTGTCGACCCAGGCGTACGGGATATTGCTTTCCTTTGCAAGCTCACACGTCTTGCTGATCTTGTCAAACCCGCCCTTAGCTCTCGCCGAGTCTTCCAGGGACCGGAACTCGGCAAAGCTCAGCTCCCCGTCTCCCCACGTATGGGAGAGGATTGCATAGCTTGGGGCTTTCTCCGGCACCGCAAAGTATTCAAGGCCGAGGGTTGTGGTGTTGATGAGCCACATTTTGGTTGGGACTATGTATGATGTCGTCAGATGAATAGTGAGGTTGACCATCGATGAAGACATGTTTGGGCAGATTTTGGGCTTCGGGTTCGAGGGGATCAGGCAGCAGTCTCGTAACCTGGGCCCCTTCTGCTAAATTGGCGAATCACAACTGTTGTGGCTTCGGTTTTCCATTCTGATGCGTACAGAGGCCCTATTCTGTCTCGATGGATGATTTAGAAGCTTCCGTACTAGGCAGAAGGAATGTTGTCACGCTATTTCCTGAATGCAAAATCTGCCAGGCGGAAATTGAGCGGCTGGATTCCCCGAACCGTATCCCGCCATGTGTCCTGGCGACGACCATGCTATCTTCCAGCTTCTCTATTCTCGAAGCGACAGTCTCGCGTCTTCTCCAACGTGTCCTTTTCAGCCAAGTCGACCTCAGCTTTCGAATACCAATACGTCGAAGATGCTGAAGCCTTAGAGAACTACCAACTCGGCGGTTACCACCCGGTCCAAATCGACGACCGTCTTCACACGCGATACCGCATCAGCCACAAGCTCGGCCATGGCACATACTCGACCGCCTGGCTTGCTCTTGACGAACAGACGTCCACCTATGTCGCCATCAAGGTGGGCGCCTCAGATGCAGACAAACGCGAGGCAGACATACCCCCCTAAACTTCCACAGGAATCACTGCTCCGAGCTCAGAAACAGCATCCACATTGCCTCTGCTCCTCGGTCGCTTTGCCATCGACGGCCCGAATGGCATCCACCCTTGCTTGGTGACGGTTCCAGCAAGGTGCAGTCTTCGGGATGCAAAAGAGGCATCCGACTGGAGGCTATTCCAGCTTGACGTTGCTCGGTCTCTGGCCGCTCAGCTTGCCACGGCCGTTTCCCTTGTTCATTCGCAGGGCTATGTATGCCCATGGCGACCTTCATCTCGGCAACTGCATGCTTCAGCTACCATGCTCTCTCAATAATCTTTCCGTTGAGCAGCTGTACGCCAAGTTTAGCGCCCCCGAACCCGAGCCTGTCGTCCGAAGCGACGGTAAACCCACCTCTTCGGCACCCGGGGTTCCTCCATACGTGGCCAAGCCCTTGTGGCTTGGCATACCAAGCGACGAACTCGCTCTAGGCGAAGCAAAACTTTTGTTGGTCGACTTTGGCGTGGCGTTTCGCCCTTCCGACAAGTCCCGCTTCCAGTCCTACACACATCTTGTACTGCGACCGCCCGAGGGCTTCTTCGAGCCAACCGCACCGCTTTCGTTCGCTTCCGACATATGGAGCCTCGGCTGCTCCATCTTCGAGATCCTTGGCTACAGGTCCCTCGTTGACGGGATCATCACGCCTCAGGACGAAATCATGGCGCAACAGGTTCACCTGCAAGGCCGTCTACCATCCGAGTGGTGGGATAAGTGGGAGCTACAGGAAAAATGGCTCGACGAGAAGGGCAAGCCACTCAGCAACGAGCGGGATATATGGTCGTGGGATAGGCAGTTTGATGAATGGGTCAACGTGTTGAGGCCGTCTTGTGGCATCGACATGGTAAAGGACGACGAGAAGGCCGTGTTGTTGGAGCTGTTACGCTGGATGCTCGCTTGGAGACCTGGCGAGCGACCGAGCGCTGAGGACGTATTAGAGGCGGCTTGGATGAAGCAATGAGCCTTGCCAGCGTACGCAGAGGGTCGGAAGGCTTGGAAATGACGCGCACGTAGTTCTTATTATGTTTCGATTTCTGTCTCGATGGGTGATTTAGAAGCTTCAGTAGGCAGAAGCAATGTCATCACGCTGTTTCCTAAATGCAAACCTGACCAACGGTATGCCTAAACCTGTTTGGTAGAACTGGGCGAACGCAATACTTCCCAATAGCCTCCCAACAAGGTCGATAAGGACAAAAATAGAGTAAACCTGACCAATGGATGCATTGTCAGTGAACGATGCGAGTAGCCCCTGAAGAGTATGATACATGGGGGCTCCCAAAGACTCGATCATAGATCCTGATTATAGCGTCAGATTGGTTATTGTCCCAGGGTAATGGAAAGAAAAATTGAAGAGCATTGTATACCGGCAATCAACAACGGCGGTTGACGGGCGAGGTCAATGAACAGGGCCCCAAGTGCCAGGGCAGCAGAGCTCAGACGCACTACGCCAACATCTAGCTTCACGGGGTTATTCCCTAGCTAACGCGATGCTAGATGAGTCAAGCTAACCAGAGACACGAGCATTGCAAGTGTGACCATGCCGCAGATGGCGATAATGTACCCACTCAGAGAAATGGGCCAGTCCAGCACTTTAGATGTGTACGGAATCTCAAGGGACCCGCTTCGAGCAGCGAAAGAAAAACAAAACAAAGCCAGGAAGCAGATCCTGAGGTGTTTGTTGGCCCAGGAGCCGGTCAGCGCGGCTCCAGTTCCAGTTACTCTTTTCGATGCGCTACGCATAGCACTGCGAAGCCCGTGACTTGACTGGCATTAAATCAGCGCCTTGTGCGACGGATCCGAGGGAAAGTAGGAGAGAAATACCAGAAAACCGGTGCTCGGTACTCATGATACGGTCGTGGATGGAGATGATAGCTGCTTAGCTGCCTGTTGTTCGACAAATGTTTCTGGCAAGGCAAAGATGAAAGCAATGCCGGTGAAAATTAGTGTTGCGACGAACTTATACGGCAGCCATAGATCTTTGGCCATCAGCCATGACCCAGTTGGCGCCATCAGAATATCTGTTACGATTGCCGCAGCTCCCATGATGTAAAATATGGTCGTTCTGCGCTGAAGGTTACTTACGCATGCATGTTACTGTGGTGGCGCTCTTACCTCAGGTTCCGTGGGGAGACATCGACAACCATGGCGTTGAGGGCCGCGTTCATGACTCGGTTGCCACCGCCAATGAGCGAGAACACCGAAGAGAAAAGTATAAATCGAGTCGGAAACAGCTCGTGGAAGTAGCCTTGGCGGCAATGTGTTGTCAGCACTGGGACGTTCAGGGGCTCAAAAAGTAGCGTGCAGATGAATATATCTTAGAAGAAGGACAGGGAAAAGCCAATCCATCCAAGAATGGCAACGGCTGCCGTCCTATTTTGTCGGAAAGATGACCATACGGGATGGAAAGTAGGATGCCTGGAATTGTCGTAAGCAGGCCTTTACAAGCGCGCAGATTGACTAGGTCTACTTGAATGGGATTAAGTTTGCAGAGTTTCTCGTCAACGTAGGAGAGTGGGGGCTCACGATGACGCTTGGGTCATATTCGCGGTAGTAGTCCCTGCAGACAGCCATCTCAAGCAGTCGCACCTCGGGCGTGTCCAGCAGTGAACCGCCAATGTCAAAAATAGGGTGAGTGCGAAGAGCAAAATGATGGTGCGGCGAAAGAGAGGCGATTCTGGGGTTGCGAGTGGCTCTGTGGACGCCGCGGCCGGTTCGGGACTGGATTGGCGGGGCGCCGGCGATAGGAGCGGCGATGTCTCACCGTGCTCGGTGCCGGGCGTCTCCGCCGAGCGACCGTTGGCGTTTGGTGCCATTTGCTAAGGTAAAATAATACAAGGCAACAAGAAGACGATGCAAAGTCGCTGTTGGCGTTTGAGATGCCAGGAACTGCTCCGTGAGTCCTGCACAGCATCGACGAAACAATGAAGTGTGACGTGGGCAGATGGGAGCTGGGAGTTGGTGGCAGCCTGTTGACCCTCGCAATTGCGGCAACTAGGTTGACAAATTGTCCCGAGGAGCTGATTCGGTACGAGAACTGGTTGCCGAACAACCGAGCGAATGATCGCTCCTTCCACTCTTTTGGTTGAACCTTGCCCCTGTTTCCCTCTTGCGATATTCCAACAACACTGCACTGCACTGCGCACTGTAAGCCAGGCACCAGGTCCGAGACTGTCGGGCCAAACACAAACATTATCGGGCAAGCGCGACTGCATTTTCGCGTCAGGATTGTAATCAGGCCCGATATGGCAGGATGTCTCACTGGCGCTGTCATGGCGCCAACCATTTTCGCCCATTGGACGCCGCATTGGGGCGCATGTGCGTTGGCCTGGTGCGAAGTGCGCTACGCAGATCCGAATGTCCGTGAAAAAGACCGCATCGCCAGGCATCAACCGACCCGAACGCTCCGGTCACTCCACGACGCGACATCGAGAGCGTGTCGCCACCATGGACCCCTTCACCATCTCGACGGGCGTGCTGGCTTGCATCTCTATCTCGCTGAAGGTTTTGGTCGGTCTGAAGCAGCTGAAGGCCAATGTCGGCGGCGAAAGCATCGGCAGCGCGTCAATTGACGTCCTGTCGGCCGACATTTCAGGACTGCGCAAAGTCCTACAGTCCATGGAGGACGCCTTCCAGGACACCAACGATGAGCAGGCAGTGCGCGAGACCGGCCACAGAGGCGCCCACTGGCGCAGTCTACGACGGTGTCTGAATGATGGCCATTGGGTCCTGTCCGATTTCGACGAGATGCTGTTTGATCTCAGCAAGAAAGTCAAAGTCCTGGACCCGTCACGAATGAAGTCCCGCCTCCAGTCCGCCGCCGCTCGGTTTGTCCTGCTCGGCCAACAGCTCCAGGCTTATAAGGACGCGTTCCGAGTGTCTCTTGAAGTGATCGCGTTGTAAGTTTTGAACCCACGGGCAGCAGAGCTTGAGGACTGATGAACTTGTCAGATTGAGTCCGGTGTCTTCTCACAAGTCTACTTCTCAGGTTGAGTCGCCAGTCATGGGCCAGGATATTCACCGCCTGGCAGCCAATGTCGACACCAAGATCCAGGCCATCCGGGATGCAGTGGCTGGAAACAGGGACGCCAAGACTGCTGACACCATGTCAAGATTGAAGCAGTGCGTTGCCTCAGCTGTGGCAGTTGTCTCCCAAGTTTCGACTCTTCCGGGCAGCGAGGTGCAATCAAAGAGCACAACGTCTTTGCCATCGAGCAGCAAGCATGAAGGGGTAATGGAGTGGATCAGCAAGAGTTCAGTTGACGCTGCGCGCTTGCAGACACCACCCTCCGAAGACTCTGGGTTTGAGACAACACCTACCAAGCTGGCGACCCTGCAGTTGCCGGTTAAGAAAGCGGCGCGCCCTGCCGCAGTTCCGACGGCACCGCCCACCCCGGATGCTTCATTGCCATCACCGACTGACTCGCATACCGAAACGTCAGATGCGCATACGCACAGAACACAGCTAGCTCACCACCATCCGCCAAATATAATAACTACGCAAAGGCCTGGCGTCCCAGGGCCCATGATCATGTACATGTCGCCGGTCGGTTGGCATGGGCAAAACCAGAACCATCCCAACGCGGCAATGTCTTCAGTGTTCCCAGTTCAGGTCATCTACGGTCCCCCTCCCGCAGGCTCGAGCCGTCAGCGGATGTCATTGCAACAGCCCGTGATGCCACCCCGGCCGACACCTTCGACATCCAGCCCGACAACACGCCATTCACATCGGCCGACACTTTCAACTTCAGCGCTGCCTAGGACCGATCAGCAACCGGAACAGCGAGCGCAGCCGCTGTCCCAGCCAACACTCCAGCCGGCACCAAAGGTGCAACAAAAACCACAGCAGCGAGGCGAGCAACTACCTCAGCTACAACCCGAGATTGAAAAAATACCGCCCTCCTTGACTCGTCCTCAGCCGAGTTATGGAAACTCGGAAAAGGGGTTAGATGCGGGATCAGTAGGGAAGCACAAGCAGTCGAAACTCCAGAAACAGCCGAAAGCCTCGGGAAAGGCAGGGGTGCAGCCGAAAGGGGGGGACGGGCAACAAGCAGAGCAGATGTACAAAGAGGCAAAGAACCGCATCAGTGTTGCCCAACCACCGTCCGCAAGGCGGCGATCACAAAACCCGTTTACCGGTTTGAGGAGATTGATGCCCGGTTCCAGCGAGAACCTGCCACGCCGACAGAAGCTCTGCTTTGTAGGCGATAGCTGCTGTGGCAAAACGTGTCTTCTGACGTAAGTACTCCCAGCTTCGGCCCGTTGCAGGTGAACAAACACTGATGCTGCAATGTGAAGGGGGGCAACAAAGGGGACTTTCCCAGAGGTAAGAGATCGAATCTGGCGCGAGGAGCCACATGCTGACACTCGAAATAGAACTACGAACCAACTACATTCGAGAACTACGTGAGCGACGTGGAAGTCAGGGGTGTCGGCCGAGTTGAGCTTGAAATATGGGACACAGCCGGTCAAGAGGACTACGACAGTCTGCGGTCTCTCTCATACCCCGATTCTCACGCGCTGGTGTTATGCTTCTCGATCGGCGACCCACCAAGCTACTGCAACGTGTTTGAGAAGGTTTGTCCAATGATGCTTCATACTGGTCGTGTCTCGGTTACTGACATTTGCCCCAGTGGTTACCGGAGGCTACGAGATTCTGTCCAGCAGCCCCAATCTTTGTCATTGCATGCAAGCAGGACCTGCGTTTCGATCACAAGACTATTGGAAGGCTCCAAAGGTCCGGACAGCTTCCCCTAACGACTGCTGAGGTATGCCCTTTTCCTTTGTCCCTGGCAACATCTGGCTGACACCTACAATAGGGCCTAGCAGCTGCGGGTCGGATCAACGCAAGATACTACATCGAGACCTCGGCCAAATCCAGCTATGGAATCCAGAATCTTCTCGCACTCATCGCTGAGGAGACCTTGAAGGCCCCCCGAGCAGAATCTTCTGTGAATGTTGGAAAGCGGTTCGAGGAGGACGCGCACTTGATCAACGAGGAACGGCGAAAATTGCGGGCATCGGGAGAGATCTTGACCCCTAGAGAGAAGGAATACGCATCAAAGTACTACCGGATCCTGGATGAGCCCAATTCGACAGTGTGGAAGCTTTACGATGAGCAAAGTGTCGAAAAGGTGGCGAATGCTTCGCGCTCGAGCTTCTTCCGGAAGACGGGCTAGGATGGATTTTCACAGGCTGTCAAAGTACATGAGTATGACACCTTTCTCGACGCATCAGTTCAGCGAGAGTGTTATTTTGGGTTCAGGAGGTTATGGGAAACGGTTCACATCACGACATAGTAAAAATTATAGGTTCGCATTAGACACCGTGGGGGTCATATAGATCAGGAACCTAATACATAATGCCATTTTTTCGATTCCCAGGAATTGGGGCTATGCCAGGTTGGTGGGCCTGCCGGGAATATCCGGCAGGTGTGGATCCCGCTTCCAGACCGATGAAAGGCTTCTTTCGGCCCCAACAGACAGACCGTAGACTAATGAGAGCTGCAGCGATGCCGCATCCTCCTCGGCTTCGGCCACGACCTGCCCCAAGGGCTCCTCCTGTTCAAACCCAGGCCACATACAATTGACATCATGATCCCGACAACCTCCCCACACAAGAGCGCATTTGGAGAAAAAGCGCCTTACCCAGGGGGCGTGGCAGGCATCTCATCAAACGGGCCGGGCACCCGGAAGGCGCGAACAACCCTGCTGCATCTGGACTCAGGCCTAGCTAGGCTTGGCGCCCCTATCACCAAAAAACGTGTGCTCATACCGCCACTCTGATTGGATCGCGCCTTGCCTTGGCACTTCCCCGATTCCCCCACGGGGCAGAGACACACCCAGGGGTCCCAGAGCGGTGGGTGGGTGCGCGCGCGCAGCAAGCAGACAGGCAGGAGCGATCCTTTCCCCGCCGTCTGTTCCATCAAATGGAAATGGATTTGCCGGGTGCGGCAACCCGCATTCCTCTACCTTATTACCTACCTGACTGTCTTACCTTCCCTTTCCCTACCTGACAACCACCCCTCCTCCAATGCCACAGCTCCGATGCGCGCACCGCCGTTCATGATCCAGCACACCGTGCGACCACCGAGTCCCCAATGACGCACCTCCTCGCCCTCGTCCGCGGCCGCAAAAACCGCGGCTTCCTCGGCCACGACTCCTCGGCCCTATCGCAAGAAGAAGACGTCGACCGCCAGCAGCTGCGCTTCGGCATCAACCTCAACGCATGGAACCTGCGCATCTGGGCCGTCGCGGCCTCCGGGTTCCTGACGGGGTCGTACAACCTGTTTGCGACTAATGTCGTGTATGCGAGCATTGCGTTTGTGTACTTCCCGAATGATCGGTGGCCGGGGCTGCTGATGAATGCGACGACGCTGCTGGGGTCGATTATTGGGCAGGTGGTGTTTGGGTTTTTGGGGGATTTGTATGGGAGGACTAATCTTTATGGGGTGGAGTTGGTGATTGTGGTGGTGTCGACGTTGGGGTTGGCGTTTAGTGGGACGGGGTATCAGTCGATGTCGTTTTTGGGGCTGTTTACATTCTGGAGGTTTGTCACGGGGGTGGGACTGGGGGCTGAATGTGAGTTCCTATGAAGGGGGGTGATGGGGGAATGGGTTGGGAGTGATGCTGACTGTTGTGGTTTAGATCCGTAAGATCAACATCGAGATCGAGATCGAGATCGAGACCTGGGGACGTTGACTGACGATGTGTTTCAAGGTTAAGCGCGGTTATCACCTCGGAGTGGTCCTCGACGTCGGCCCGCGCCACGATGATTGCGACCGTCTTCCTCATGCAGCCCGTTGGCCAGGCGCTGGCCCAGATCGTCAATGTTGCGGTGCTCCTTGGGCGGGATCAGACACACAGCTTGCAGGAGATGCGATGCGGACTTGATACGAAGTACGAATTCGAGTGTCGGCAGATCCTCGACGGGATATGGCGCATTGTTATTGGTGTTGGGGCGGCACCGGCGTTGATTGCGATTCTCTTCCGGTTCTTCTTGCCGGATTCGGGCCTGTACAACCTCGAGGTGCGGCGGCGCGCCAAGACGGCCCTCAACAACAACGTCATGGTCTTTGGGCAGCCTTCGATGCCTTTCAATGCGCCACATGGTGGTATGTCGAGGAGCAGGACGAGTGCGAGTTCCAGCGAGGATGTCAACGAATCGTCCACGCCACTCCAGTTCTCCCGAAAAGACATGCATCGGTACTTCATCCGGGACGGGAACTGGATGTACCTTCTGGGAGCGGCCAGTACATGGTTCATTCTTGATGTGGCGCTGTATGGATTCGGGCTCGATAACCGTGCCACCATCGCGGGCCTGTGGGCGACGCAGTACGAGACGCCCATCGATAGCAACCTCGAGTGTTGGGCCTCGTCATTTCCAGATGGGAAGTCGGCGGTACCTGGCTGGACAGATGGTCTCCCGATCTGGCAGACGGACCGAACGCAGCCTTGCAATACAATCTACGACGTCATCATTCAGCAAGCAAAGCAATACCTTATCACCGTCTCGATAGGGTCCCTCCTAGGCTGCATCTGCTTCGTCATCTTCGTCAACAAGATACCGAGACGACAATTCCTAACATCATCTTTCATCTTTCTTACTGTACTATTCACCATCACCGGGTGCGTGTACTATGGCGTACACCACGGTCCATACGCACCCGTCACCGCTGTCCTCGTTGGTATCTGTCACTTTGCCTTCAACTTCGGTACGTACACCCTATCATCCCCTCCCCTTCTCATGCCGCGCATTAACACCTCCCGCACCCAGGCGCAAACAGCTTAACCTTCCTAATCCCCGCCGAGATCTTCCCCACTGCCTACCGCTGCTTCTGCCACGGCATCTCCGCCGCCGCCGGAAAATTCGGCAGCATCATCGCAATCTTCATGGTGTACGGCATCAACACGGGCTACCACAGCGCCACGAAGCAGGGCCTGGTATTCCTTCTGTTCGCCTTCGTGGGCGCTGTCGGCGCGATATTTTCGTGGGCGTATCTCCCCGACATACAGATACGGATGGATGGGGTACTGGTGAATCGGGACTTGGAGGAGCTTGGTGAGGGGATGATGAAGGCACGGATGCAGGGGCAGGTGTTTACAATAAGGGAGAAGTGGGGGGTTATGAAATGGGAGCTCAAGAGGAGGAGAAAACAACGGCCGGAGAGCGGGGCGGCGGGGGTGTTGCATCCTATGGCGGAGCTGCCGGCTTGATTTGGATATTTTGTTGGGTTTTAGGGGCGTTGATGGGTAGATTCGTCTAATGAAAATCAATGTGTGGCAAGGCATGTATGTTCCACGGTCATATTCGGATGCTGGGTTCACGTTGGGGCATTTGTTGTTCTTGGTGTTCTGATTTTTGTTTATTTCCAGGGATCCTGATCCTGTCAGGGTTGTCATTCATGACCGTGGGTTGCGGGTGCCTATTGTTCGGAAGCCAAGGCCAAGGCAGCCACGAGTGCCTCCAACTCGCTGATCGCAAAATCAACCAGCATTTGCCAATTCGAACCTAGACTTTGGCTATTGGGAAGATTTGAGGGATGGTTCTGAGGTTGAGGACTTGATGGCCCCAGGTCAGTTGGGTCTTCGTCGGAAGGCCGGGGGCTCGTTGGTTCGTCCAGAGCCATTGCATCTGCGTCTTGGTCTTGAAGATGATGACCAGATAGGTCCTCATGTGGCGGAGGACTCACCGGTTCGTCCAGAATCATCACATCCGAGCCTTGGTCTTCAGGACTGTCAGACGGGTCCTACTCCTGGCCAGGCTGGAGACTCGATGACCCTCCTGGGGCGGCCGTCGTTGCATTCTTCGACTTCATTTTGAGGTGGTACTTTCGCCCATTGGCAAGGTAGAACTCACAGCTTTTGCGGCCTGGCATCCGCCGGCGGTACGCCGTCCTACGTTGGACCAAGCACTTGAGACAGCACTCTCTGTTCTCTGCGGCTGGAGACCGCAGGCAATAGCTGCATATGGTTACGCCCGAGATGGCCTTGGCCTTTGCCTTAAGATGTCTTCTATAGCACACGGGGCAGATAACGAGCTTGAGGGTCTCAAGTTTGGTATGTCTCTGACAAACCGAACAGATCCCTCCTTTACGTTCCCTTGATTTTGTGGGGGCCATGGTAATTGTAACCCTAAGGTAGGTACAGTCAAGAAATGCTTCCGGGAAGGTCAGGTACCTGCCAAAATATGCCTGGACTGTTTGTTGGGTAGATAGAGCCTGGTATTCTCAGAACTTTGGTTCGGTGTCCTCGTTCCCTTTTACTTTGATATGTGCGTCTTTTTGTCCGTCGTTCAACAATCGTGTGTTCGAGACGCTATGCTTGAAGAATTCCTTGTTTCAGAACAATCGGTTTCTGTCCATTTTGTTGCAATCATTGTGTGTTTTGAACACAATGTCACAAAGCGCTTGTAAAAAGAATCTCCCAAAATGGCGTTGCATCACGTTCCCGACTGATAACGTGGCGTGTGGCTGCTCGGCACCGTTTGTAATCATAGATTGAGGGCGATGGAAGTTGGTGGTGACGATTGGACTCATGGATAGGAACATGAAGTGAGCCGGGGGAACGCCTGACTGTCCGTATGCTCAGGCGTATTGAAAGTGGATGGGCGGTGTCGAAAGCTCTAAGGTATCGACCCGCGTGTTTAGGGGCATGGTGGTGGAAGTATTCCATCGAATATATCGTGGAGGACAGTGGATATGGTTTAGTGGGTGCTACGATTTGTGGTGCCCCAATCTCTGGGTGCATTTCTTGACAAGGACGGGAACCAAGATATGCCGCGATTCTTGGCCTTCACCCTAGCTTACCCCTATGTTAGACCGCTCATCAAACGATGTTCAAAGTTGGTGACGAAGAGTTTTCACATTCAAGGAAGAGGTAGTTTGCTAAAGAGGGCAGACAATGGGGGCAAAATAACATTGGTTAGGTGGCATATATCACAGAGACTGATGAGAAGGGTTGTGCATGTGAATGTTGTTGATTTAGTATCGCCTTGAGGCTATATTTTGTGGTGATTTCGCGTATCTGAAACAGCCTGGTTGTCTGCGACGAATCTGGGCACCCGAAATTTCCTTTTTCGTTCGTACTGTGGTAGTCCTGAGCTGGGGTGAGCTGGGGTGAGCTGCGGCTGATTTGCCCTGAGCTAGGGTGATCCCACACGCCGCCACTCGCTCCCCGCGGGTAAAGTTTCCTCTGAAATATCTAAAAAATACACTATACCCAGTAGTGTCTATGTTTCTGCATATCTGTATATTTCCATTAGATACAGGAGCGCGAAGCGCAACATTTTATCCTGGTGCGCAGGGGCCACAATTGCGAGTCGACCAGAGGTGACCGTGGCTACCAGAACGCGCAGAGACGAGGTGTGCGGCTGCCAAGAAGGCAAGGGCGCGGAGCACTGACTCTCCAACCTCAACACCACCATCAACAACCTCCCTACCCTGCTCGTCAACCCCTCCTGACTGCTAAGCCGGCCCCACTACTCCCGAGTGCTTTCCCGCGACCGAAACGCCGATGATGTACTGTGCCCCACCTCAACAAATCCGGCGCCTTTTGGTGCAGCTGGCACCATGTTCGCTCTGTTTGACCCCCGGGACCGGGCCAGGCCACGCGGCCATCGTCGAGGCCACCTTTCGGTCCCGGAGAATCGACCGACTCTCCATTCTAACCACCGGCATCGCTGCATTCCGCTGCTTTGTGAGATGTACTGAATTCCGGCTCCCTGAACAGCCCTCGCTAGCAGCCGCGTTAAATACCAACCACGATGTTCCTGTTTTGCCGTCATGAAGCGCGCTGCTGCCTACACGGCGCTGCTGATTGGAGCGATGGGTTTATCGGCTTCGGCTGCATCCAAGCCACAAGCCCAGCTGCAGGATCATGCAAAGTCCCGATGAGTTCGAATCCCGTTTCTTCCCCCTGGGACCATCAGCAAACTCATGAGCCCTAAACGCATCATCCGCTGCTTCGATGGCACATACATCGACACCAGAGACACACCCGAGCGGCTTCAGCCCGGGAGCACCGTCTCGCGCATTTGCCGATGGCTCCTTCCACCGCTGCTTTGGCAACTGCTGTGGGTGCTCCGCGTCTTCGCAGTGTTCAAGGCGATTGAGCAAGTCTTATAGTCGCCCAAGCCAAAACAGCGACCGCTGACAAACATCTCCCTTTTAGCTACGGCGATTAAGCCCACCGCTAAGGAGACTATAGGAGATAACTTAGTCACGTTAATCCCTCAGGTGGTGTACTACATTAGCGGGATCGGCGCTTTTGGCAACCCCCAGAGTAGAGTTAAGGAGGCCGTAACGGGGAACCCATGGCGTACAAGATCAGGGCCGCGTACTGGTTTCTAGTTGACAACTATAAGCTGGGAGATAACATGTTTCTGTATGGCTTCTCTAGGGGCGCCTTTGCTGCGCGCGCGATGGGCGACTTCGTCAATTGGCATGGAATTATAAACAAGGCGAGCATAAGAGAGCAGTTCGATATAACTTAGTAAGAATTTATCAGGTAAAGGACTGGTAATCCCGGGGAAATTAAGGTACCAGCCCCACCAGTAAACCGTCTAGGGATACGATATATCAGTGTCTAGGACACAGTCGGATCCCTCAGCCCGCCACCACTATTCTTTATTTACCGAAGCGACATATCCACGATCCGTAAGGCGTATAGTGACTCGGGGCGTTTGTTCAGGCCGACCCTGTCGTTCTTTTTGGGCTCTGTGTGTAATATTACTGTAGCCGTTTATGTACATAGCGATGCGTTCTCTGGCGCGTGCCACGTCAAAAAGGGGCCGCGCCGCGCGGTTCTTTGAACCGTGCTTCTTTCAACAGTCATCAATCCGACGATTTTTCACCACGAAAACCTCCCATTGAAAGCCCAGTGACATTCTGGCCCTTCGATCGAAGGAAGATGACCTGATCCGCGGTCGCGTTTCCTTTATTGTTCCATACTAGGCTCCGTTTCATACTAGGCACCGTTACATACTAGGTTTTGTTCCATACTAGGTACGTATCTGTTTTTCTACGTCAGTTGCATTTATGTCCCTGCGATCGGAGGACCAGTAATCTAGGAGTCGGCCTTCCAGGCTGACAGCAACCTTCTGTGGGTGTGGTTCTCTTTGTGGTTTCTTCCCTGTTGCGTTACCGCACCAGTTCAATAGGAGGTGTCAGAAAGAAGGGGGTTCAGAGGCCCTGGGCATCTAATCAGCGGAGCTGACTGGATACCTGGCACTGCCAGTACGCCAGTGAGCCTCAGCCACCAGAGTGACGAAGCCTAAATCCTGCAGAATAGTCTATAAAGAAGCCTCTGGCTTCCAGCCAGAGCCAGAGGAACAGAGTGAACACAAGCAATACAATCACGCAGTTACAACCCCTTCAATTCCACAGAATCCAGAGTGCCACGCTTCTAACCCCCCTATATCAAACTCACATCAGAAACCAAATTTGCCTGCATCAAATCTCCTATCGTCATCTCAATCATCCGATCGATGTACCTTTCGATCTTTCAACTCGTTTGGGTTTAAGAGCTGTATAAGTCGTTCGCCAAGATTAGGCAATCGAATGAAAATGGAGCAAGGTAGTAACATGTACTCAAGCTAACTTTGAAGTACTTTGGCAATTGATGGGGAAGCCCATCTTTATCATGTGCATGGTTACCACAAGCAACCATGCACCGATCCCTAGCCTCCAGCTCCCATCCTCTCTCAACAACCACGCATACATTGATCAATACATAGCGCACCCTCCTATTCTGGTACTGTGGAACACAAAACCAGGGTGTTTTCGGCCGTTTGTTGGCCGTTCGGCAAAAGAGTGATGGAATTGCTTATTCTAGATAAAAGGAGAGAGAGGGGCAGAGAGCCAGTATTATAGTGGTGAAAATGGGGAGTCACGTGGCTAACCAGTTGACCGTTTGTTTCACAGGTACCAACATTGACAACACTCGATCCCGCTGATGAGCTTGAAAAAAGACAGCTTCTACAGAAAAACGCAAAAGGAACTGGAAAAAAAAATAAATACGGCGTTGAGAACACAATGCTCTGCCAAGGATCTTCGGACAAGTAGGTTTTCGAGGTTGACCACAACCTAATGAAGTTGAAGATATACATCTTGGCTTTCTTCAGGTTCGAAGGCGATATCCTCAGCTAAATCGAGCACTTTACTTTCAACGAGGAAACTCAGCTGCCTCACACTCTAAAAACGCCAGATTTCGGGGCTAGACCACTGGCACCTTATTCAAACACTGGGTCAGCAAGATGGAACATACGGCGAATAGAGTTGTGGCCCCTTTGGTGTCCCACTGCGGTGGGGCGCATGGCTCTGAACTAAGCTCTGCGCTCTAGGGCGGAAACAATGACTCCGCAGCTCGGCAGTCGTTGGGTTGGCGAGTCACCAGCGGTGAAGGGGTAACAAGTCCGACCTCCGGACACGGTAAATATATGGCATTGGAATGACGGTGAGACTATCGTGCCGCACAGCTCTTGAAGAACGACGGGCTAGACGTACGGCGAGCCTGATTTTGTGACAACCGGAAGTATCGGAAGGGTGGTTCTTTGTTGCATTGAAAGTGTGTGTAACGGGACAGGCCGATAATCGCAGCCATTAAGTCCGATGTTTATCCGAGGATTAGCGTAAGGTATCAACATCCTCCAGTCATCAACGCCAAATCTCACCAGGAACGACAAAACCACACGGAAAAATGGCGATCAACGAGTTATACCAGTAGTCCATCATGTCGGCCCTTATGGACGGGGTTGCTTCGCATGGCATCCCGTTTGCGGATGTGCTGGCGTACAGCGACCTCGGGCTTGGCACCTTCAAAAACATGGACGGCGAGATGATTCTCGTCGATGGCAAGGTCTATCAGATGGAAGCGTCATCACCGGCAAGGACGGACTCAAGGATTTGTTGACGGATCTCTTTCCCTCTGCACGCAACCACTTCCTGGCAGTCCGCATAGACGGTACATTCAAGAAGATTCATTGTCGAACGGCAGGGGGGAAGCCCCGCGAGGGAGCACTAGCAGTTGTGGGCCGACAGACAAACGCACACGTTTGAGGTAGTGCCGGGCACCATTGTTGGCTTCAGGGGACCCGGATACATCTCGGGTGTCAACGTGGCGGGAGACCATTTTCACTACATAAATGATGACTGGAAGAGCGGTGGGCATATTTTGTCATTCGAGTCGGAAGGGGAGGTGGAAGTGCAAGCAGCCATGATCTCCAAGTTTCACATGGACTTGCCAATCGGAGACGACGAGTTTAACGAGGCAGCATTGGTGAAGGACGAGGAGGGGATTGCGGCAGTTGAGGGGCAAACAAGCATATGACAGATCGGGACTCCGTTCCACCCGTCAAGAATGTTGAGATGCAAAAATATGAGAACACAGCTTTACACTGCGCATCCAACACTGACTCCCTGGGTAAGGATCAAACTTACGTCACGAGGGATTGGAGTGATTCATCTCTGAATCGCTGTCTCGATTTGGCATTTTAATGCCTCCGTTTCAGACACGTTTGCTGCCAACAGCAAGTGGAACACTGTCTTTATATGACCCACTATACGCATTCTTATTCCCGAGCCGTCACCGAAACGCACATATCGTTGATCATGAACGGACTCAAAGGGCTCTAAGTCCTCCACGGCTTGCTAAGATTCAACGAAGCCAAATCAAAGTTGCAGACGACCTATCAGATCAGTTATTACCCGCCGCTGAATATTGACAAGATAACCCACCTCGAAATGGTCTTTGTCATCTCCAACGGGGCAATCGGCGTTTCCAAACACGACCAGCTCCCATGCCCAAAGATCATATCACTCGTCTTGATCATCCTCGCCAACCTGTCCTTATCCTCCTCAAACCACCTCTCCGGTCTAAAAGCCGCTGCACCAAAATCTCCTTACTAACTACCGGTAGCCACACCCTAATCCCCTCCATAATAGTCGCCGTTGTTGCCGTAATCACCCCCTCCTCACCCACTGGCACCCGCCCCTCCCACCGCCTCATCCACCTCCCTCCTCAACTTGGCACACACCCAATGATTCGTCATCAGATACAAAAAGAACCCCCGAAACGCACTCGCCGCGGTATCATTCCCAGCCAAAATCTGCACAATCGCCTTGGTGCGCACCTCATCCCTCGCCATATCATGCCGAATAAACAAAGCCAACATGTCATTCCAATTCTCCTGCTCGTGCTTCGCCCACCGCTCGTCAACCCACTTGTAGCGCATGCCCAGGGTCCTGCCGTGTCCTCTCCTACCGTGTGGTGTGGGTGACGCGGAATTTACCGATAAAGAGGGCTTGACGTAGGCCGCCGAAACCGATGGCCATGAACATGATTCCGATGAGGAGGCATTCTTCGGAGTTCTTGACGCAGTCGCGTACGTCGTGGTCTTCGATTAGCATGTCGAAGAAGCGGCCGAGGCCGATGGTGGAGATGATGTCGAGAGTGAGGTATTGGATCTTTTGGGAGAGGTCCATGGAGATGATGCGGCCGCTTGTGGAAAGGTATTTAGTGCGGAGGAGGGCGATGAAGTTTCTGATATGCTTGTCGACTGAGGTTTCAGTTCGAGGTTTTCACGGCCCGAGTAAAGACGCTGTAATGAGAAAGGGGGAAAGGAAAAGGGGAAAAGTGTCAGAAACACTGCACTGCTAGTTGAGGGTTGCAATTGCGATTGTATTGCTTGTTCTGTAGCCCTCTGGCATGGCCAGATGGTTGGGTATATGTATACAGCTAGATGGGGTTCCGGAGATGCCGGGTCGGCAACTCCGCATCGGCATCACGGCATCAGTACCACGCCACGGCCATCACGGCATCAGTGCCGCCGCGCCTGTGTAACCGGCCATCCTTTCTGACACAATTCTCCTACTTATTGTCACTACACCCCGAGTGCACGCGGCGCTGCTCTTTGAGAGTTTCGGTGCGACCTTTTTATTAAGTGAGGACGACGTCACCCCCAACGAGGCCGCGCAAAATATGGCTTACCTGCAGGCCGTCATCAACGAAGACATGCAGTGGCACCCGTTAGTGTGAGGCATGCTTTCCAAGAAGGTCCCCGCTACTAGAGAGAAGGCAGTGCCTCGGCAAAGATGTAGCGCATGTGGAGTTGAACAACATGTGTTGAGCTTCTTCGTCGCTTTAATCTATCCGCCGTTGATCCAACAAAGCCTTGGTCGTCTACCTGCGCGAATGTCATTTTGGTCAAGGACTTTTGGATTAAGGCTGAGCGGTGAAAATTACGTACATGCCGTTGACACGAGCATGTAGGCCATGAGGGTATAGGCGAAGCAACATGATGAATTTGCCCAAATCTTCTTGGATAGGGATCCAAAAATGGTGCACGAGATTCGAACTCACAACCCAATTCTGAAACCAGAAAGTACTTGTCTGAGATGCGAACTTGAAATTCCAAGTTTGCCTGAATACGCTGGCAGCCAACTTGGTGATCACCCGGAAAAGGGGCTCCGCCTCCAGCAGTTCAGCCGGGAATGCCGTGCTAATAATTTGGGGAGAACGAGAAACGGAGGAAACTGGTTGGATGGGTATCTCCCGAAAGTCACCTGCGGAATGTGCGTGCGTTGCAGTCTAGCCTTAGGAAAGGCTTGATCGTATTAAGGAGGTGGTCGAGGGTGCGGGTATTCTGGTATCTGATTTACGTCCGACAATGATCATGGACGAGTTCCTAATGTGGCCTGGGGGTGAAATACCTAGCCCAGCTGCCGCCGCGGCGTTAAACTTACCCCTCCCAAAAGCCCCAAAAAATCTGACCGGGACACGCTAGTAGGCGCCCGTCAACATGTGCGAACGCATCGTGTGAGCGGGTCCGTAAGAAGTGCAAAAATGTCAGACAAAAAAAAAGGAGGCGTAACAACTAGCCGCTGTACATAGAATTTACCAAAGTATCATGGTCAAGGCAGACGGGAAAGACTGAGGTTTAACTTTCTGGAACACTACAGGTATAATCAGGGTATTGCCAGTGCGAGAATTCATGCAAACCCTAGGCTAAGGTATGGATCTCAAGCAGCCAGAAATTGAAACTGAGCCTCGGCGCTGGTTGCCGCATCTTGTACGGTAACTTTATCCTCTCCGTCCACCTCTTGTTTCTCCAACTTAGACGCTTCGAAGAACTTCTTCCAGGGCTGGCTCTTGCTAGCCATCTCGGCCGGCTTGACCTCCGATTGAGCAGCGATGTGAGAGGTGGTCTGAGAAGGCATGGTGTTTGATCAGAGCCTTTGTCGTGTTGCACGGGTTAATCAAGGTGTTTCTCAAGGGTACCCATGTAGCAGGGCGTCTGTAGGTGGAGACTCACGTAACTCGAGCAAGGTTTTTTGGTATGGGTAGGTATGGTGCTGGTCTGTGATGTGGAAAAGTTGATGGAGAAGCAAACCAAGCGTGATTTGGATGGCAAGGAGAGCTCATGGTTAAATTCTGCGATTTATAGAGCAGCTCTGAAAGGACCAACGGACCCAGTGCCTCTACAGAATGGCCGAGGGATTTGGTCCGCGGCTACGGCGGTCTTCATCTCATGAATGGCACCCGGAACGTAGCTTCTGAGGGCAACGAGGAGGGAGAAAATGCGTGGAACTTCCATCACCTCCAATCAGAACCTGGAGTTTGCCCTACGCTAATGCATTGTGAACATAGGTAATATGCAGTTGGGATGATTACCTGCCCACCGCCTTTCCTTCTTGCCCCATCTGCATGAAGCCGTGTTTGGGATTTTCATCACCTCCACTTAGATTTGCAGTTTCGACTTGTATTTTGGCATCACACATAATCCTTCACATGCATGGTAACGTTCGAGATAGGAATTTTAAAATGGCAGCCCTCCGACCAACTTCCTTTCTGAGCGGAAACCGCATGGAGCCTAGGGAGCTCTCTGTCCCGTCGTTACTCAAGCTCCCACAAGCAAGAGATTATTCGCAATCAAAGCAAGACAGACATGGTCCAGAACCCACGTTCTAGAATCGGCCTCGGTTGTTCGTGGCTATTACTGTCAAAACCGTGCAAATCAGTCTTAAGGTTATCAGAAGTCACATTTGATTCAGTCAGGAAGGGTTGACTCCGTAACCGCTCTTCTCAAGACGATATGCAATGGACTGGGGGTGGAATTTCTTACCCCAGGGGTTTGACCCCTTCATTGATGGAATGATTGAGGGTCGTATCTGCAAGAGGTCATTCGAAAGGTCCAAATGAGGCAGGGTGCGTAGACGTGGCGTTGTTACCCCGACTATCTATCCCGTTTTCGATTTAGCCAACTGGTCGGATTGGGCCGAAGCCGCCCCGCTTAACACGTCAATGGTCACCAGCAGCACCCCAGACACAGTGCGGAACAACGTTGTGTAAGTGTGTGTGATCTGCAGCATGGATAATCAAGCACTGAGGTGCATAAGAGTCTAACAACACAGGAGGAACCTCTTGCATGCGCGATGCTCTCCAACCCTTCCTCTGACTAGGAGGCCTAGTGGGGAAGGGCGCTGACTTGAGTTAGTGTCGATTCGGTATTTTGATGCTTCGAGACACTGAATACCAGATGGGGCTGAAGCTCCCTTTATGGTGCGGATATCGTGTTCCCAGCGATTTCCAATGGTGCACGCCGATGCCACCTTGCCGAACAGAGCCGCCTTAATTCCACTACCACGATCTGAGTCTTCTTGACGACTCGACTGAACACATGTCGGATCCGTCTGTGAGCAATATGCTGCTGCTGCAGTCACGCACGCCATGTCCTTGCCGCCAGTCGAAGCCTTCATCGTCCCGTACCCCACCACCAGCTTCATGCCACTCTATTACCGGGCTTTCTTCGCCCCCTAAAATGCGGGACGGCATGCCCCGCAGTCAATTTGACCCCAGACTCCTTTGAAAATCTTTTGTCAGCAGACACCACCATCTCTCTTTTTCAACAATGACCGCTGTATCTGCCGACCAACGCAACGAGACGGTCCGGCTGAATTATTTGCAATGGAAAGACGAGTTTCGCTTCGAAAAGCCGTACACCATTCTATCGGCGGTCCCCGAAGGGGTCCCGAGGCAGAACTTCTCGCTTGGCCCTGGACCTCGGGACGAGGTCATCACCGACATCCGGGGCCACGAGGCCGAGTTCAGCCTGGATGAGAACGGTTTTGAGATACGCCAGCAGAAGTTGACCGTCGCCTCATTGGAGAGGAAGGAGACAGTTGAGCAGGAATACTTTGCTGAAATGACAGCTCTGCTGCAGAATGTCAGCCCCGGGGCCGAGGTGCACATATTTGACTGGAGGGTAATGGTTTCTGTCATGTTCGGAGCTTGTCCACCTCCAACTGGGGAGCTTCCTTTCTTTCTTTTCTCTTCCATTTCCATCAGTCTGCCTTGCTTTATACATAAGACACCTGCTAATCATATACCTCTTATGCCAGATCCGCTCTAGCGATACTGCTAAGTCAGAGTACTCCCAGGCCGGAGCGGTCGTCGATTTGGACAATCCCCTGGTATATTTACAACCGGTCCATGCCGTGCACGTTGGTCAGTTTCAACCTGGTTCATGCTGTTCAAGTTCTCCCAGCCAGCGGATAACAGCAGGCTCACCGCTCATAGACCAAAGCTCGGCGGGTGCCGTGAAACGGGTTCGGCATCATATGGGGGATCGCGCAGAGAAGCTTCTTCAGGGACGCTTCCGAATCATCAAGTTCGAACAGGCTTGGCTCTATTACCTACCTAAGTCTCAAGATTCGCTGACCGTATTCCTGTCATATTTAGTGTCTGGCGACCCTTTCGTAACCCAGTTGAGACATACCCGCTTGCAGTTTGCGACGGGAGCACGGTTCCGGCAGACTCGCTTATACCCGCCGACCACGTGCGCAAGTACTATGTCGGAGAGAGCCTCTATCCACTGCCCGACAAAGCGTATCGGTGGTACTACTTGAGCCGGCAGACAAAGGACGAGGTGCTGCTGTTCAAGACCTTCGACTCGAGCGGCGACGTTCCTGCGAAATGTACGTGATTAGCAGTTAGCTTGCATGTACTGTTTTACGTCCCATTCTTGAGAAGCTGACGGCGTCTCTGGTGCGGTCGGTGCAGGCTGCCCGCATACTTCATTTCCTCTTTCCAACGTCCCCGCCGGGACCCCTCCGCGGGAGACGATTGAGATCAGAGCTCTGGTTTTCTCGCAAGTTTGACTGAAGTGCCAATCGGACCCGACCCTCGCTTCAACCACCGTTTATGTTGAGCAAAAGGAAGGCTAGTGTTATGCAGGGACCTGCAAATTGGTAGTGGATTGCCCTGAAAGCCGTCATTTAGGTAGTTCATCCATGTGGACTCCAATCCAAGTTAATTACAGGTACCCATCGATATCAGAGAGTTTCGACCTTCAGCCTGTGAAGATTGCGCTGAACACACGTGCTATCCTGCCCCTTCTTCAGGTCTTCCACGAGACTGCCAATATCTCCATCCAGGTCAACGTAGAGGCCGCTTAAGAGCGATGCGTCTCTGTCGGTCGCAAGCAAAATACAGGCATCTCCTACTCTCTCCGCATTATGCTTAGGTCCGGTGGAGAGCCGCTCCACCATTCGGCGTAGCCCCTCGATCTGATGGAGGCTATCTTTGTCGGTGACGCCGGGCCCATCCATGATACCCGTGTCAATATTTCCCGGCTGTAGATAAAAACTGAGGATACCTTTCGCCCCAACCTCGATTTGGAGATTTTGGTGGAACTTGAGCAACGCGGCCTTAGAGACCGAGTAAGCGCTGGCGTATGGTATGTCCATGGCAGCACTCCTGCTTCCGATGCTAATGATGGTACCACTCCCGCGGGCAAGCATGAATGGCAGGAGAGCAAGGGACAGAGCCACGGGGCTGGTCAGGTTGGTCGTCAGGACCTGCTGCCATAGCGCCATGTTCACCGTGCCGCACTCGAGCGCCTCGAACCTAGTTATCCCCGCACTGTTGACAAGGATGTCGACAGGCTTGCCGCCGACACAACGGCTGATGTCTCGGACCAGGCCAGGTATGCCAGTAATGTCCGACAGGTCGCAGACGAGAGGCACTCCTATGCCAGTGGCGCTTGCAGTGCTACCACCAGCAGCAGCAACAGAAGCATGCCGCTCTTTGTTGATGATGTCGGCAGTCACATCGACTTCGGATTTTGTGCGAGATATACACACAACGTGAGCGGCTCCTGCAGCGCCAAAGGCCGTGGCGATGGCCCTCCCGATGCCACGACCAGCACCCGTGACGATGACCACTTTACCCGACAAGGGGTAGTCCGTACGCGGGGGGGACTGCATCCTAAACGCGACACGGAGTAGGGAGAAAAAATTACGCTGTCCGAAGATGGCTGGGGACTGGACTCAAAAATAGGGAGGGGGGGGGATGAGGTGGAGATCGCAACTGGGAAGCCACCCACAGTTCGATATTATCTTCCCACTGCCGATTCACGCTAGTGCAGCGCGGTAACAGCAGTATCCGCTCCATTTGTAAAAGAACCAATAAATAACGCAACTTGTCTTTTGCGCCATGCGGATAGCTGTTGGGGCCTCCAAGTGCTTCTTGCACAGTGTTGAGGGACGATGCCGCACACCGTGCCAGAGGCAACAGTCGGACTGTGACGGATGCGTGCCTGCCTGCGTCGCCTGATGTCCCGTCTGACAGCTCATACTGTGTAATCTGCGGAGTCAAACACACTGGTGAAATACCTGCTGTGGCCCGCGGTTGCGTTGTTGCCGCTTGTTCCCAAGGACCCTAGGTACCTACCCCAGGTACTAGCTATGGACGCCCACGACACCGCGCCGCCTGCTCCGGCCATCGAAATTGAAGCCTCCGAGCACTCGCCTTCCGAAGGCAAAAGCGCTCAGACCACCGCCACCACCCTCCACCACGCTGCGCCCGCCCGGGTCGCGTTTGAGGAATACGTATACTGGGCTAGCGCTGCATGTGCCAACGACGAGCAGCGGGGCCAACATGAAGCGACATTCGGCGGCAGCCCAACCGCGACCGCGTGGGACATTGAGCGGACGAATGAGAGCCGAGCACTGCGGACTGCCAGCCGCGGCGCTGTCTTTTACCTCATCGTGGTCAGCATTTTTGAGCCATTTTCGACGCCGTGGGCCTTTGCACAGATGGGTTACGGCCCCGGCATCGCCACTTACACAGTCCTTGGCGCTGCATCCACCTACTCTGGGTGGCTTCTATGGAAAACCTATCTCGGCCTGGATTCGGACCGGCACCCACTGCGCGGATATGGAGATCTGTTTTACAGGCTGTTCGGCTCAGCCCCCCGCCATCTTGTCAATGTGTGCCAAAGCATCGAGCTTCTTTTATCGGCATCCGTCACAACATTGTCTGTCAGCCAATCGCTTTCCCAGATCTCCCGTGGGTCTGGCGGCGGCCCGGGCCTCTGCTTTGTCGTGTGCCTGGCTATTTTTGCCACCGCTGGCATGCTTCTCGGCCAGGTCAGGACGTTCCGCAAATTCTCGTGGCTCGCAAACCTTTCAGTCTGGCTTGGCGTCGTGGTGATGTTCATATGCGTGGGTGTAGCTGTGAGCAGCCGACCCAACTTCGTCTCTACCCAGGCACAATACGGCCCGCGCTTCGGCCCAGGGCCCGTCGTCACATCTTTCAACCTCCCGCCGGATGGCTATGCCAGCGGTGGTTCCAGGCTCGTCGGAACGGTCAACGGCATCCTCCAAGCTGTTTGTGCCAACGGTGGCGCCATGCTCTTTGTAGCTTTCCTCGCCGAGATGCGGAGGCCAACTGACTTCTGGAAAGCATTGCTTTGCGCAGAGCTCTTGATCTATATTCTGTACATCGGCTTCGGCATTGTCATGTATTCCTACCAGGGACAGTTCGCCCTCAATCCTGCTATGCAAGGGCTTTCTCCGTATCGATGGCAGTCAGTAGCCAACGCCCTCAATATCGGCTCCGGCCTTGTTGCGGCGACGCTGTATTCCAACGTTGGCCTCAAGATCTTCTACGCTGATGTCTTACGGGAGCTATTTCACGCCCCCGCGCTGCACTCTACCAGAGGCAAGCTTTGCTGGGCGGGCCTAATGCCCATCTACTGGGCCGCCGCGTTTGTTATCTGCTCAACACTCCCCATGTTTAGCTTCGTCACTGGCATCATTGGGGCCATTTTCATCATGAATTTTAGCTTTGCAATCCCCGTTCTTCTTTTCTTGGTTTACACGATCAAGAAAGATGGCATGATGCAAGAAGAAAGGTTCATCCTGGCGACAAGTCAGTACAGTTATAAGGACACTGGGTTTAAGCGTTTTCGTCGTGGTTTCATGAGGCGGCCGGTCTTCAATACCTGGAATGCCATCTACTGTATGGGAATGACGGCGGTCAGCATTCTAGGCGTGTACTCGAGCGTAGTGGCACTGAAAGCGGCGTTTTCTGGTAACAGCTCAGCCGTGCGCTGGAGTTGTACCCCACCGGTGTGAGCACAGGCTCGCTTTGTTGCCACCAGTAGGTCCCTACCTTGGTAGGTTGCATTACATCGTTACTCCCAATCGACCTTCTGGCATTGTTTGCTAATACCTAATCCAGATAGCGCTCTAAGAAGTGCTAAAGGCGGAGCTAAGAATATAACATTCACTAGTAGGTTCCTACATTAGTAGATGCTTAGGGGTAGGATGGTGAAGACTGGTGGCAAGGACGAGAACATGAAGGCTAAGAGAATTGAGATGAGTGCTGCTTGGACCGGTAAATTCTCTAAATCAGCCGAGCTCAACTAGAACTATATAGCTTCAATAAGCTAAGTCCGACACGAGCGTTAGGGTTGTTGGCTGGATGACAGTAACTCGCGACTGCGGGTACCTCGTAGAATGTCAAGACTCTTTGGGTCTCCGATAGGGCCGTACCACTCAATGTTATGAAATGGATCAATCCGTTTGGGTAATTGAGCTTCCTCTGAAATTTCTCCGCCAATTCGCAAACAATGATTCCCTTCGTTGTATTTGGATTTTCGGGCAGGGCTGATCCTTTATCTCAAAGCGAATAAAGTAGGTGAAGTTCGTTATGATTCCAATGAAAAATGCTGAGGTCTCGACCATCCTAATATCGTTCTGGGATGCCTCAGGTTTCTCGCAGCACGAACGAGATCCCAAAATTACCTCCATTGAACTCGAAGTCCATTGAACTGTGGCTTCTAGTCTAGATTAGATCCGGAGGTATTGCGGCCTGACTAGCTGTGGTAACTAGGAAGATCAGCCTAGATAGGGTACTATAAATATCCTGGCTCCGCCGATACTGTTAAAGTGCGGTAAATAGGTGTCCATTGCCTAGTCTAGGAGGATGCCGATCTGAGGTCGCTTACTAGAATTACAATTGCGCAGCATGTTATAAAAGTGCAAGTCCATATGTAGTGTCAGCTTCCCTAGTGTTCTTACACAGCTTAAATCTTAATACCCTGTCAAGTGGTTGCTAAAATAAAAGAGACACTAAAACTGGCACGTGCTTCTGTGTGCTAACAGCACCCCTAATAGTTCCACCACCTTCGATCAGGCTATCCACCGCACTACCTTCCACACACGCTTGCTACAGCACGACTATGGCCTACGGCAACCTGTACTATATAACACTAAAGAAGGTTGGTATTATTAGAATAATAAAATATCTATAAGCTAACAGGATTCTTTTTAATAAATCCGATGTTTTTCGCTACAATGGGGTTAGCTACGCCCGCCGATGCGCGTTAGAAAGGATGGCCGTGGCGTAATACTGATGCTATGATAGCTGTAGTTTGGCCTAATAGTGATATCATGATGATAATGCCGTGATGCCGATGCGGCGTTGCGGTTTAGTGTGACGACCCTGCAAGCCGTCACTTAAGCCGGGGCGGCCTGACGGATCCCCCGCAGAAGGAACAGTGTAGGAGGACAGTACACACGGTACTACGCACTGGGCCAGGGGTGCAAAGACCTGAAAAGCCCTTACAACTAATGAGGTCCCGCTTGTGGCATGCCGAGTGCTCGCACTGTGAGCAGGAGAGACCTTACGAGCAGAACGCTCGCTCGGCGCAAAGTGCTCGTTCCACAAGCACTTGCGACACCACGAGCAAGGTATAAAGTACCTCTTAGGTAATTAGTATAGATAGTTATCATCGTGCTCACAATAGCCGTAAGGGACTTCTAGTTCCTTACGCTAGTATTACATTATTTATTTATGTCTTACTGTTTAGACTTCCCTCTATGTATTATAGTGATAACGACTTACAGTGATAGTGTACTCTTGTCTAAGAGTGCTAGCTTAACGAACTGTCTTTGGATTATCCTTTAAGTTTAGCGTCTTGTTATACACTTTGTCTTATCTTATCTAGACTCCCTTTAGGCCCTTGTTAAGAGCAGGTTGTAACATTTAGACATTACTTAAACCCTATCTAGCTATACATGTATAACTTAAACTCTTTAGTGTAGCTAGAGAGTTAGAGATTAAGCAATACGATTACAGTTGCAACCCTAAACTAGCAATGTAGCGTTTCTAACATATTATTATACTTAGTTTAAAAAAAATCTATAATAATAATGTTACAGTACGAAGAATGTATTGTATATATTATTACATTATAAAAAGTAAAATGTGCTGTATAGTTAAAAGCCTACACTGTATATATCCTTAAGGGTTACGTACGCGTGTATATAGCACTTACTACAGTGCTGTAATAAATAAGTTATTTAAAAAAGAATAGACACTTTAATTTAGGCAAACCGACTTTGAAGGCGCTAGAAAAGGTAGAGAGTAATACTTAAATATTCAAATATAATATATATGATTTATTAACATGTTAAAATTGTAGATTTTTCTTTTCCTTTAGTTAGAGTAAAGGGAAGTGCGGCTAGGTAGTGGCAGAGGTCTTAAACTAGGTCTATGTAACTTCACTACCATTTTAGACTTATAGTAACTGTAGTTAAGGCAGTATAGAACTGTAACCCCCTCACTTAATCTAGCTTAGTCTAGCTTAGGCTTAGGCGGCAACTGTTTAGTTCTGAAGAAGGAAAGGGAAATTTATAATATCGATTTTAAAGTAGTGAACTAGCTGTTATGTGAGACAAATCTAACCATATTAAGTTTTCTTTTTTATATCTCGGGCACGTGTATTACAACCTGCACCCAATACAGGCCTTAAGAGAACTGGTGCAGGTTAAGACAGAACGTATAGCAGGACGTTAAAGACTAGGTAAGCGTTCCAAAGACAGCTTATTAAGCTAGCACTCCTAGACGGGGGTTTAATGTCACTATAAGTCGTTATCACTAAAATATATAAAGGTAAGTCTAAACAGTAGGACATAAATAAACAATTAAATATTAACGTGAGGAACTAAAAGTCCCTTACGTCTATTATAGCTATAATAATAACTATCTATACTAACTACCTAAGAGGTACTGTGTACCTTACTTAATCCATTATGCTTAGTAGTGCACTATGTAGTTACTGCTAAGCAGTTAACTAAATAGTGTTTAGTGTTATTTATCCTTATAGACCGCTAAGCACCCTCTAACTAGTTATAGGGGCTTTGGGTCCTTGCACTCCTGGCCCAGTGCGTAATACTGTGCACACGGTCCTCCTGCACTGTCTCTTCTGCGGGACATCCGTCGGGCCGCTCTGGCTTAAGTGACGGCCTGTAGGGTTGTTATAACGTGACGTTGCTCACTTTGGCTTAGGCTAGGCTTAGGATTTGCTTAAGCTTGCTTACCTTTGCTTACCTTAACTATTATTTTCAGCAGGCTGCGTTATAACATGCTGAATCGCTTTAATTCTAGCCGAGTGGGCCTAGAATTAGCCCTATATATAGAGGTGGCTAAAATTTGTCCCATTTTTGAAATTAGCAGTTTTGACTTTTCTCTTATATAGTTGCAATACGTACCTAGGCGCTTGAGATTTCTGTCCTCCAAGTCTCGCGCTTACACTTACACCTCTTACAGTTGTTTAATCTTAAATTTAACAACATACCTTAATAAAACGGTACGATTTAGCATGGAACTAGAACCAAACATGCTAAATCTAGCAAATATAATTATTTAACGGGCTGAGAAGAGAAGCCTTATTGTGGACCGCTTTAAGATCAACTCTTAAGCGGTTTGAAGGAATATAAAGCTTAAGAGCAAAAACGAAAATTTATAAGTACTTACAGTATAGACGTTTTAACTTACTAACCGATTATATCCCTAAACCGATTATATAATAAGGGGCACTCCTTAACTTCAACCATTACTTATGTTAAACTTCAGGAACCCACAGGGCTGCAGTACAGCAGCTGTGGCTTAAAGGGAGAAGTGCGTACTGGTCCAAGCCATACTAAAGCGCTTGCAGCGCTGTAAGAAGCAAACAAATAGCCTATATTATAAAGGCAGTACCTCTGTAAGGGGGTTGTTATAGCGAATATTAGCGCTGGAAATAAGAGGATCCGGAAGGCAGTGCCTTATATAATGACTGGAATGGAATGGAATTGCTTGCTTAACTAGAATCAGATATAGGAGAGGAGAGGGCCTATTATAGGCTATGGGAGGCTTTGGAAGAATTCTAAAGCCTTCTGTAAAGTGGAACTAACTAATATAATAATGGAATAGTACTGTTCTGAACTATTCTATATGGTTCTGTTCACGTAGTGGCTGACGTGGCCACTGTGATGTTCTAGTTGATTCTGTGGGGCAGTAGCCTCACTGGATTCGGGGGGTTCCAGAAGATTCAGCTGGTGGTTTCAGGGTACGCAACCACACTACAGGGTACCCAGTACAGGGTACTTAGTGGCTAGAAAATTAACAACTTACATACTAACCACACAGCTAAATGCAATAGAAATTAATGTTTAAACGTTCTTCTTTACCTTATAAAGCTTTTAAAGTACATTAATAACCTCCGCAACAGCTATTTTAATCTCTAGTACTGAGTTTTCTATCTCGCTCTCCCTTCTCTACTTAGGTAGCCTTATTAAGGCCTTCTAAGCCTTAACAGTATCCTTTATCCTAGCAAACTTATTGTTAACTGGCTCCCTAACTTTCTTATACGTATAAAGCTTTTTAACCTTTAAATCCTTAAATAATCATAAGTTTTCAGCCTTTAAAAAATCATTTAAGCATTAGTAACGTTAAGAGCCTTTCTAGCCTTTAAAAAAAGCCTTAAACGTTATGAGAAAAGGGTAATTAGTATTATAGGGCGTTTTAAAGTAAGTCTAATATATTTTGGGACTGTTTAAGAGTTTTTAAAATTACTCTTTCTATAATAAAAAGGTTAAGGGGGTA
>Ga0247770_1000670_pt1 | contig 31980 bp, 41 predicted proteins | sample UWRJL136409B6_FD_179943 | JGI IMG/M metagenome (GOLD analysis project Ga0247770, IMG submission 179943) | Plant litter microbial communities from Arlington Agricultural Research Station in Wisconsin, United States - UWRJ-L136-409B-6 | ecosystem: Environmental > Terrestrial > Plant litter >... | reverse complement strand
CCAAAAAAGAAAAAAAATCACCGGGAGACCATCGTTCTCACCTGCTCTGCTCCTGTACTCGAAGTGACTGAGAAGTACATGCGGGTATTAGAGGTGAGTAGGAAGCCTGATAAGATCTCGACCAATTCCCGAGGAGGCGCCTGGGCCTGAAAAGCGGGGGAGACACCAACGCGCCATCAGCCGTACTCGGCTCTATGCAAGCCGTCGGGGACTCGTGTCGTCATGGGATTATGCAATGGCTATCGAAAGCGCAAATAGTGATGAGGTGCTGTTCTGCGGCGGCGACAATATATTTGCGGTGGCTTCGTCATGGGCGGAAACTTCTTCTATCTCTACGGTCAAAGTGCAAACGGAATCGCACCAAACCCATCACCCCGACAAAGCTATGATGGATCCATTCGGCTTGCCATTTGGCCCAATGACCCCAGCAGGCCCCGTTACCTCATCGTTCGACCCAGCGGCGCCTCCGCTGCCACCCCGCCCGAAGCGGCGCCCAGTGCCAACCAACACAGAACCCCCCAAGCTCCCTCCTCGACCCAGCTTCCCCCCTCCGCCACTCCAGCCCATCCAACCCGTTGAGACCGGCAGCAGCCCACTATTTCCTCCGCCTCCCACCGCATCATCCAGCCACGGGGCACAGGCCGCCACTCACAGCCCTCTCTGCGATTACCAGGGGCCTGGAGGTTCTGCCAGCGTCCCAAAGTCCGGAAAGCCAAAAAAACCACGCTCTTTTCTCAGTTCCGCCGGTTCGCAGTTCGTAGCAACGCTAGCCATGGAGTGTGTATCCCCCGGTTCATCCGCTATGCTTCTGCCCATCATCGGTAGCGGCGGTGCCGCGGAAACACCCATCTCGCCTTCTTCCGACAGCTACGTGGTTGTTAACGGGGTCAGTCTCGGGCCAGCCGAGCTTCTGGGTCTCCAGATGGTGCTTGGCTATGTATTTCCTGGGTCTTACTGGTCAGTCCCCACCCCATCTTGTGCTACCCTTGTGCGACAGGCGATTTCCCCCCTCCCCCTCTCTCTTTTGGCTTCTCGCGGGGCTGACATGAGTGATGCAAACCAGGTATGACCGCCGTTCAGGGGCATATGGGCAGGCGCAAGGGCCGTGCATGGGGTTTCTTGCGCCATCTCTGCATTTAGGAGGAGCACCGCTCGCCCCAGACGCTTCGGGAAATACTGGGACTGGTGTTTTCATCAATGGCCGCGAGATTCACAGCGATGACGTGGCACAGCTGCGAGGGATGGGAACGGTCGTGATGCCAGGGCGCTGGTGGCTCGACGCGAACGGGAGCTACGGCGCAGAAGGAAGCCCTGTAATTATTGGTTACCTCAACCGGCAAGCTCCGGCGAGCGGAGGCGGCGGGAGTGCTCACAGCTGGTCGACCAACGCAGGTCACTACGGCGGTAGCGACGGCCAGGGTTTCAGTTACGTCGGCGGCCCTGGGTGGTCTTATTACAGTGGATGATTCCCGTAGCTAACCGAGAGCCCTAACTCGGAGCTCTCATGCCTGTCCACGAGTCTTGAAGGAGACCCCGTATCATGCCGAATCAGAGTCCTCGCGCACCGGGGTCACTCACCCTGTTCGTTCGTGGCGTGACGTTATTCCGTCTGTGTGAAAGGCTAGCGCCCCGGCAACCAAGTGCCAGCAACTGGAGTTGGCAAAGCCTTGAGTGTCAACGTGAGCTATTCGCTTGGCCGGCCCCAGCCCTGCACCTGCAGTGCGACATGACCGGATGGAAGTTGTGAGGTAATGGGGACGTAAGCCAAGCTTGGAAGTGTTCGAGATGGAATGTGCTATCAGCCAGAAGGGTTGTGTCATGTACCTATGTGTATTCCCCGTGCGCCTCTGGGCCAGGTTTTGCTTACCAACATGTCTCTGATAGGCCATCTAGGCCATAAGTTCGTGTAGCACCCGAGATGTGTTGAGTAGCAAAGCACATCGAGCCTCAGACATCCAAGCCTGGCCCGAGAACCTAGTAGTAGTGGTAGCAGCAGCAGCAGCAGCACCGCCAGCGGCAATCCAAACCACCTTGCGTGGTGCACCATACGCTCAAGAGTTTTCACACGATACATGCTCTTAGCGTTAAGACCAGGACCAAGCCAGAACTAAAATAAAAATAAAAATAAAAAATGCCATCCAGCAGCACGAAATCCCGCGCTCTCCTCATCGGATCTGCCGTCTACCCTTTGACAGGGCCAAGCCGAGATGTCGAGGCCATAGAGCAAGTCCTACTTCTCTACGGCTTCGAAGTCACCAAATGCCTCGGGCCTGACGATGGTCCCTATCCAGCGACTAGAAAAGGGATCATGACGGCATGGCAAGCTCTCATCCAACAAACCGAGCCCTCTGACGCAGTCGTCATCTACTACTCCGGCCACGGGGGCATCGCAGAAGCCGAAGAGTCTGAGACGGGCGGACAAGAGCGCAGGCTGCAGTACATTGTTCCTCTCGATTTTCCGGAAACGAAGGACGGGGAATGGAGGGGGATATCGGACGCCGAGATGATTGACCTCCTGCACCAGACGACCGACAAGACGCAAAACGTCACCATCATACTCGACTGCTGCCACTCTGCGCACATGGCTAGGGGGGCGGCGACTTGGGCCAAAGCCATCTACCCCGACGATTACCGCCACATCTCCGCTCACGTCAACAAGGCGATCCGGGCCATGCCGTCGCTGCGTCGGTGGCACCACGAGCACAACCCCAACGTCGTATCAATTGTGGCCGCCGGATTATCCGAACCCGCGTTTGAGAGAGCGTTCTTTGGCCGCGGCAGGATGGGCGTTCTGACAGAGGCGCTCTCGTACACGCTCAGGATCTCGGTGGACGCTGGCTTGCCATGGCGCGACCTCATGCGCCGGGTCCGGGACCGCATGTGGCGGACCTGCCCGGGGCAGTACCCCGATGTGGAAGGACCCCAGAACCGCCTGCCTTTCCGCGTCGAGAGCGCAAGCCGGGTGGATCCGGCGCTCTCGGTGACGGAGACGACCCCTGGACACTATGTGCTCCAAGGCGGCGCCCTGCACGGTGTGACCCGCGGCGACGTGTTTGTCGTCATGCCCTTTGGAGAAACGCGCCTGGTGCAGGAAAAGCGCATCGCCGAAGCCGAGGTGACGAGGGTCGGGTCGACAACCTCGCCCGTACGGATGCTGTGGGCAAGAGGCCAATCGAGGATAGGCCCAGGAGCCAAGGCTTTCGCGTGCAAGTCGTCCATCCGGCTCCCGGTGAACCTGCGCGGCGCGCACGACGATTTTATGCACGCGTTTCGGCGTATCTTGGGGTCGTCTGTCTTTGTCTATCCCGCGGAGCCCGGTGAGAAAGAAGAAGAAGAAGAAGAAGAAGAAGAGGAGGGCATCGCCACGGTTGAGCGACGAGATAACCACGTCAAGATATGGCATCACCAGCACTACCTGCTCCGGGACTGGGAGGCCAGTGGAAACGGTGACTGCAGCCATGCCATCTCTGAGTGCGCCACGGTGCTAGAGTCGCTGGCACGGGCACGTCGTTTTCTAGACATGCAGAACAATTCGTTTTCGGCAACCCAAGAGTTTGCACTCAGCTGGGAGGTTGGGCTTGTTGTTGAACTCGAAACCCTTCAACCGTGCCCGAGATCCGACATTGCCCTTCCCGAAGGGTCCAACATCTACATCTCGGTGACGAACACGGGCGCTCGCACATTTTACTTGTCCATATTCGACGTCTGCGCCGACGCTGTTTCGCTTCTCTCGCACGGATCCCCCAGCGGCATCGAGCTTCAAGCGAACAGGACATACCGCTTCGGCGAGGTCGACGTTACCGGGGAGTTGCGAGGTTCGCTTGTTAGCTGGCCGGTCCATGTTCCCAAGGTTGAACCAATCTCGGAGATCATCTCGCTTATCGTGACCGACAAGAAGATCGATCTCCGGAATCTGGAGACGGGTCCCGAGTCCGCTCAGCCCGAAAAGAGCCGAGCGCGGGGGCTGGGCACACCGCTTGCCGATCTCGTCGACTCGATTGCATTCGGAGATCTGCGCACCATTTCTGCGGAAACCAAGGCTTCCAATCACATCAAGTACCGCGTAGTCAACATATCTTGCCGGTTGCAACCGCGCTTTCCTTCGGGCGAGGATTTCGACTAGCCCTTGGCAGGATGCTATCCATCCCTTCTCACCAAAATATTTAGGCTTTTTATAGGAGAGCGTATTTTGGGCCTCGTGTTTTCCAAGGAATTTGAAGCGTGGTGTAGGATTTCACGCCGCTTTCGGGTCTATGACTTTGATTCGCTCTGAGAAGTATTGTATACAGAAGTATATTTTACCCCCTGTCAATCCAAAGGTTTGACGCTGACACGACCAACGTTGAATTTATGTTGGTGTACTAATAAAAGGCTATATTTTTACTTCAACCACACTTGCCTAAGCTTTCATCGTAAGGAAATCATGGTTCCCTCCTCCACCAAACTCAAGAGAAGTCAACTGCCCATCCATCAAACCGCGAATGTAGCGGGATCCCACCACCGTGTAGCCGCTTCCACTCGCTAGCTTCCACCGCAACACTGTTCGCGTAGATGCCCCATACAAGAGACAAATCCTATCTCCTACGTGAGAACTCGCTCGTCTCGGTCGTCTAGCCCACGATATCAGGAAGCACCACCGTGGCAAAAATCTCGATCGCCCTCAAGACATCAATTCCCCCGATGGACAAGATTAACGGCAAGCCGGCGTAGAGCAACGATAGCCGGAACAGTCCAAGGTCCGTCCAGAGGGGAAATTCGATGCTTGGCATAACCATCAGCGAAAAGAGAACGGTGTGTCGCCGCGGTCCAAGGATCCAAAAACATGTCCGGTCAAAGAGAAGATCGAAGATGAAGTCGGCCACTACCATTAAGACAAGCTCAAGCGACGGCGTACAAGTCTAGGCAGCCATATCCGGCAACTTCCCATTCGGACCTTGACTAAAACGCGATGGATATGGTGTGTGACAGATGAGATAGTCAATAGATTGTATTATTCCCTCATTCAGGCCACCGGGGCGGCACAATCTTGGTAGTCACCATGCTCATCTTGCTGGGAAAATGAGCGGGCCCCGTAGCGTTGGTCGGCAAAGAAATAAAAAATTGGGGAGTTAAAATGTCATCACGCGAGGTTGACCAGATAGGGCCATTACAAGCCCTTGAAGATTGGCTAGTATTGGGTAATTCCGCTTGAGGTGCGGCCGCAGAGTTCTACAAGACGCCCATAGAGCAGGTTTTCATACTCGCGAGCACGTTCGGTTTCTTCAGTCTAACACGCTTCCATACTGACATGAGCAGTGCCACATTTGCAGCTACATGCCTTATAGGCAGGTAGGTCAGTACCCGTTCTGCCATGATTCCCTTCCCATCCACCTGCACCTCAAAAACCATAACGTCCAGGTATGAGATGGAACTATGTGTGACAGCAGGGGCCGTTTTGAGACACCTGGCGCTAAAAATATCACTCGTTGACGGTGTTGTGGTGGACACTGGTCCAAGCATTTCCCTAAACTCGGGCTATCCGAAGCATCGTTCACCCTCCTTGCATGCTTGCCAGCCACAAAACACAACGGCGTTACCAGAATTCCGACTAATTTCTGCACATTAGCCAGCCTACCTCCTTATACTTCCCTTCGGTTTCCCAATTGCCGCCGTTCCCATCTTGATTGGAAGTCTATTCCTGGGCTCCCGTCGTCCTCGGTCTGCTTAGTAACGAAAGGGAGAAAACATGCCATCTTCATGCAGCCGACGCTGCGCTACCAAGCTCCTTGACCGAGCGGTCACGCCTAGTCAAGTGACTGCTCGGGCAGCACATTATTAAGTACAGTACTGGGTAATTATGCTACGTGGCACAGGGAGTAATTAAGAGATTCTTTGGCTTACGTGCTTCAACTATAAGCTGTTAGCCACTGCGGCACATGTGTGGGGGACGCACGCTGGCGGAGCCTCCACGTTTCTGCCCACCACGACAGAGTAGATCACAATCCTACCAGAGCTCTCGCGTGATCGCCCTACTTCTTTTCCTACAACTAATTGAGAACCTTGAGGAAGAACTCTTTCGCTGGTATTTCGATTGGTACTGGAATTTTCTCCTTTACTATATCTCTGCTTTTCTACGCCTTTTCCGACAGTGAGAAGTCACATACACCTTGAAAGATCTCTGTACACTACCTTTCTTTGCTTTCTCCCGCAGTTAGCCACAATGAAAGACTTTGAGATCAGCGTCCCCGTCCTCATCAATCAATGGTCCATTATTCTCCGCCGAGCTCTTGAGATCCACGACCTGGAGGATAATATCCTCAAGGAAGTCTCCGAACCTGATGACCCAGACGAGAGGAAGAAGTGGAAACTCGATCGCCTCAAAGTTGCCTATACTATTGGCAACTGTCTCATCGACAAGAAAGTCGAGCGTACCCTTATCTCTTCAGGTTGGAGCCTTGACGAAAAGAACCCTAAGACCACTCATGACCTCGTCATGAAGGGTATTGCAAGTATAAGGAAATACCCTGGCACACACCAACCACCACCTCCTTGTATTTAAATCACTGCCTTCGCCGACCTCTCAGCTCAGGCCAGGTTGAAATCTTACCCCTTTACCAATTCTTGCTCGCTGCCACTATTGTGACTATCTTGATCAGGCGTACCTGCCTTTCCTCACAGGTGTGTGGTGTGTGTCAGGGGTATTTCCTTACAATCCGCTAAATTTGAAGTCTTTAATCCCAATTCCATCTGTACCTTAGCGTCTTATCAAGGATAATAATGAGTTCAGGGTGTTGAGCAACTGACGTAGAAGTGCTTTGAAATGGTGAAGTTGCGAGACTTAAAGGGCAAAGGCTAAGTCCCCAGCAGTCAGGTAGGTAACACGAAAAAATCTAAGAGGATAAGGCGAGCCTGTTCAATTTCAAAATGGGAATCGATTTTGGTCATCTTTATATATGGGGACCGATTCTGGGCCCACTCGGCTAGAGTTGAAGCCATTCAGCATGCTGCGGCGCAGCGTGCCGAAAATGCCACTTACCTGAGTAAATCCTGAGCAAATCCTCACTCGGGCCTGAGCCGGGGTGAGTAGTGTCACGTGTGCGAGGTACAAAAAAGGAACTTTGGTGTGCCCAGATTCGTCTCATATAACAAGAGTTGTTCAGGTCATCCATGAGTCGGTTCGGCAATTCTTCACCGCCCCTTCCGACTCTGAAGACGTTCCCGAGATCGAGAAATGGCGCCTGGAGATCATCAAGGGAGCGCATATTTCTATCATAAACATGTATCTCGACTATTTGAATGTTTCAGAACTTGATGCACTGGTGGAAGCCCGGCACGCCGTGCGGTTTGAGAGAGGTCTTGCTGACGAGGCTAACGAGAGGAACATACGCGAATACATAGAAGACACAACACATCAGGCAACAAAATAAAATAAATCTGATCGCCGCTCTCCTTCGCCGATGGAAGACAACGAGAGAGTTGGATCACCAAGTAGCTCTAGGGGCATTGATACCATGCAATGGATCGCCGGAGTCGCCAAAGAGGCCGACATGAATATTCTGGGCGGCTCCCCACCACTCTCAAGTTATTCCTCGGCGGTCTCCCGCTCAGTCGACTCGCTCTCCGTCAAGTCTCAGATGTTGGAGGCCTATCCCGCACTGCTTTCGTACGCCGTCGATGAGTTCTTCAACCACGCACGCCTCGCACAGAAGTCCGGAGCCAACCTGACACCGATTTTTACTCGGCTTCACGAGGACAGGACTTGGAACCGATGGTTGGCCCTGAGCGAGGACGAGTTCGCCGATCCTGATGTTGATCGTTATCTTTCCAAGGAAGGGTTCATCAGGTACGATGGCGAGAAGCAAGAGGGCAAAGCAGATACCAATTATGCCCGGTTCTCTCGTCGGCTACGAAGTCAAGGGAGCATGAAGAGTTTCCGTTCGGCTGCCAGCTCTACTAGTAGCAGTAGCTATAAGGGCTAGTACCATGTAAAAAAACAAGGAATTGCCTCGAGTTTTGTCGAACTGCAGCGGCAGTTCTTGGCGCTCAGGCGCGCAGGCGCCTTACCGCTCCAGGCTTGGCTGGAGCGCAGGGGCCTTGGATCATGTGCTCTCCCCACACACAGGGAGCTTCCATTTGTATATAACTGGGGAGTGCTTCGCACTCCCCTTTTCTACCAAATCAAGTCACTTTGCAACTGCACTTCCGCTGCTCCTGAGCCCCTTGTTCCTCAGCCAAAACGTTCCACAAGTTTTAAGATAAACTTTATTTAATCACTGTCTACACGTCGTGGTTTTATTTGCACCGTGTTTGGGGCTATGTAAAAAAGCATGGGGGAAACTCTATGACATATCGTATACGCGGCAAGGACGGATCATCAACCTACCTGCTAGGCCTTGCTCGCATTTTAAGAGCCTTAAGTGCATTACAATAGGCCTTAAGATACTGTAAGAAGGCCTTAATCTCATGGTGAGAGGCCTTCATTGCATGATAACAGGCCGCTACAGAATGCAGACACGCCTCGTCATCAATCATTAACCCCTGAATTCACAATAAGAAGACATCTTCTTTTGTGCGGTATGGCATGGTCGACACCAGAAACCGAAGACCTACGACGAGATTGAGCTACCGGTACCCGGCGTAGCATATATAACTATCCGGGATAGTGCCTGTGGTGCGGTGCTCACCAGATACGACCGATATGATGATCAGGCTGGTCTTCTCCTCGTCCTGGCGAGGCCCCGAGACCTCACTGCGGACCAGAAGAAGCTATGTGACGACCTGATAACCCTTCTCGGAAATTATAACCTCAGCGAGGACAAACCGAATGACACGACCAGAGACCGGCTGTGGAAGGAGGTTTTCCGGCGGGGCTGGACGACAGACTGTGTCATCAAGGAACCGAAAAAGAAAATCCGGGACCATCAAGCATAGGCTACATGACAAGCCCCGTGCTGCATGAGTCGAAGGCCAGCCTGCCTTCATTAAACCCAACGTCAATTAGGATGGGGATGGTGTCGTCTTTAACTGGTGCGACTAGAATGGAAGCGGTGTGTCCGCGAAGGACGTGCGAATTGGCGACACCATGTCGCTGCAACAGGCGAGGGTCGAGGCTGGCATTAATTGGGATGCAAGCGAAGCCGCACGTGTTGGAGAGCACAATCTGTCTCTTGTGGTCTGCTGGGCTCGCGTTCGTCTTTACCGTTCCGTTGCTGCTGGGCAGTCTTCGGTGGGGGCAACTGCGTCCCAGGCAAGTGGACGGACCGCCGCTTTTGGAGGGGTCTCGATAGTCGAGGACCACCGACAGCTCGTCGAGCTTGTGCAGATCTCAAGGCTCATGGACAACGTTCTGAAGATCGCCAACGATATGAAGATCATCTCGGCCTCCCGCCCAAACACTTTCGTCTCTTTGGAGGATGATGAGTGAGCGACAGGAGGTAGGTAATGCTTACTCTTATATTTCTGGTCACTTGGTGTTTCACCACCCTAAAATCGATGGCCACCTATGTTTATTGTCACGTGATCATTCGTCAGCTTTGATCAGTCCAGATCAGTCCCGGCTCAGCTTCGGCTAATACCTGCCCATCGAACAGCACAGCTTGTTGAGAAGTGGCAGTTTTAACCAAAGAGCCCAAAAATGGTCCCCGTGTAAGCAAGGGCCCAGAACTGGGACATTGAATCCGCAATAGCCACCGCCTATGCTAACTATAACTTGGCCTCCTCGGTCCACTCAAACAGCATCTCAACTTCGTTGCCAAACAGGTTCCCGGCTCCGATCCTCTCGTAGGCTGGCTCAAAGCCCTCGATGTGAGCGTGTCGCACAAAAGAACGTCGAAGGCAGAGACACGCGGCGCTACAGGCTTCTCTTTTCTCCGTCGGGGGGGGGGGCCTAGCCTGGACAGGTTGGCCGCCGCCGTTATGTCGCGCTCGGGCGTGAAGCAGGCTGCCAGGCAGATGGGAAACAGCCGCCCGCTAAACTGAAGCAGTACGAAGCGGCTGTGGTTGCCGTACGCCTCGAGATGTGTCGCGGGTTCCGCCGTGCTTGATCTCGAGAAGTCAGGCTCCCACGTGTACTGTTCGGACGCAAGTATCCTCGAACAGTTGGAGCAGCCTGTCGAGTGACGCGTCAACGTCAACGCGACCCTCGGCAGCGGCATCCCCATCTACTAGCGCCAGGCGGCGAGCATAGTTTTCCCTGGTCGTCTTCGCGCGGTCCGTCTTGGCGTCCCACCGATGACTCAGGATGATGTACCTGCCCTCTTGGCCCGCTGTCTCGCGCAGAACCCACTGGCACGGCGTTGCATGTGATGATCCCTGCTCCCAATCGTGGTAAGCAGAAAAGACCTCGATGCAACGGCTCGGAAGCGGCACCTTCTCAACGTCGATGGACTACTGGCTGGACAGACTCCTGCCGCAATTATCGTGGTCTCGGGAACATCGGCTTTGCCATTCTTTGATAGACTCAAAGAGGTCCGGGGAGAGTGCCTCTTGTCCTCTCAGTTGACCAGTCACGTCCCGCGATATCGACGCTGGGGCCCCTACGTTAGTTGCCGACATGGATTAGCACCTGGTCTATTGCTGTCGGTAGTGCGGTACCTTATTAGGTACACTCAATCGGGCGACTTATTACCCTCGTCTGCGGCGAGGTTCATCATGACAACTTTCCCGCTTCTACGATCAATTTGCCCGCCGAGTTCCGCCCTGATATGCGTTATGTCCCGTGAGTCTTTGTTCTCGCTCGCTCCTCGGTGGGCGCTGAGGTGAAGCCAGATAGGGAGCATGAATTTGCTGAGGAGCCATCTAGGCAACAGGTCGATCTGCTGCCAGGTCACCAACCATCGGATGTGGTTTGTGACGCCCTCCTCCTCATTCGAGGCCGTGTCGATTACGTAGTGGATGAATCGGTTGAAACGGTCATCGCCAACGACTAACGGCTTGAGATTATAAAGAAGAAGAGAGCAGAAGAGGCAGCTGGAACAGAGCATCTCAAACTACCCTGAGTACATGGGTAACGGTTGGGGAACTTGACCAAGGGGGGGAGTACCTAAACTTCGAGGCTGGAGGACACGTTTGAGTCGTAACACCAACTTCATCTCGCACCCCTGTACACAAACACTCAATGCAAATGAAGGATAAAGTATTAATTTTGAGGGTGCTACCGTACACTATGCAATTTTTGGTGCATCCCTGTGCTGCCACTCATAGCCTTGGTTTCAGCCTCTGTCTGCATCTCCTTTTACACTTTCTACTTCCTTAGCTTCTTTCATCACACGTCCCTGACAAGCGAGTAGCCAGGAGTCTCCCTCCTTCATACCATAGTCACTTTCCTTAAGACTGTACTGCGACCTAAAGAGGTGACCACCGGATCCCTTCCGGATAAACACCTAGTCTTTACCACCACTGTAACTTCCTCCTTTCTTTGTAATCACCCTAAGTTGCGCGACAAAATCCCTCTCGTTTGCGAAATGCTCTGTCCGAGCGGTAAAATTGCTCAACGCACAACCATCTGTCTCCATTTCCAGTAGATACTTGGGTTCCCAAATGTGAAGATGTAAAGCCTCTCTTTCATCAATGCATCCATCCCCATTCTCACCAATGCCTCCAGTGCGAGACGTAACAGGAGACAGCTTTAAGAATGGGCGACTATGATAACACAGCCTTTATCCGTACCTTTGACATCTTTCAGTGCACTCCTTAGGGTAGCTGTAAGCTGTACCTCTGTTATAATGCTGTTTGTGGTCCTCAGGCTAAACCTGTTTAGGCTTCTCGTCCGACCCGCGATTCTGTCGGTCCGCTCGCCAGCACACTCAATCAGATCCCAAAGGAGACCGTCGCCGCGGTTGAAGATGCCAGTAATGGGCCTGCTGAACGCTGCGGCGAGCTTCTTGCACGCGAGACGCAAATAATGCACCTCACCGCCGATGCCATTGATGAAGAACCACTTTTCGTTTGTGCCGATTTCTTTGTCTGTGCTGGCTTTTTCGTCTGTGCCAATTTTTTTAGCAATCAGTTACTTTAAATCCAACTAGAATGTTTCTTACTTGGAACCTTCACTGGAACAATTTGCTCCCTAAAATTATCGGTATCAAGCTTGGTTTTCTGTTCCCATCCGCATGTCGCGGAGCGTTTTGTTTTCGCTTATGTCCTCGAAGATGTATATGATGGACTTGACTAGCCGCTGGAGCTGGCAAATGGCGGCGTGCCGATTCATGAAGATGTCCAAGTTCAGCTCGTTGTATTGATTGCTTTCTGGAAACACCAATTCCTTATCCGGGTCGAAGTTGGCAAGAATTTCGCACTTTTCGGCCTCGATTAGATCCACTAAGAAACGTGCCAGGCTGCCGAGGTGGCTCAAAATTGCCCATAATGTAGGAATGTTTGCCGGGTTGCTAATTACCCTCTCCCTGATTACGGGAAACTGTCCTACACTGGTTAGGACACCCTTCAGGAAGGCGAAGGCGAGGGTAAGCGCCGCTCTGTAGACGAAGGAAGGGTTAAGGAAGAGTCCAGGCACACGTATCAACACGGCGTTGGTTAGCTTGCTAAGTGCTGCATTGCTTGCCGAAGCAAATGCGGCAGTAGCTCCGCTAATAAAGCCAGATGTAGTGGCTGTGACGCCCTTCTCCCCAACTGACTCGCCAGCATTGATGGTTCGTCGGGGAAAGTTCAACATATTGTGCTATAAAATTAAGATCGAACTGTAGTGATTAGGGTAGATTGAGTTTTCAAGTGGGTGTGGTAGCTGAACCTTGGAGGGAGCCCCCGAGTGGAAACGCGATTTTCTGCTTAGGCACGGTGATGCCGTGCAGCTCATAAATGTCACGTCGTAGAGGCTGCCCCAAGTTGAGTTCCGGGAAGAAGGAGTCGTTGAACCAGACGTCAAACTCAATCCGTACCCTAAGGTTGGCTCCACCTTGTTCAGCAATGTCGGCAAGGCGGCCGGGAAAACCCAGGGCTGGTAGAGTTTCAACCAAATCCCCTGGAGATTGGGAGCCAAGGAGGTGCAAGAACGCCAAAGCCTTCAAGGTCGTGATGCGACGGACTTCCGAAGAGGTGTCTCGGCATACAAAGCGGAAGATGGCTTGCAGAGGCGGAATTCCTGTAATGTAGAGTGGATGGCGCTCCTTGAAATCGGCGATGAACGAACGCATCCGCCCGTCGGTCTGCGTGGCACCTGTCGGGGCCTCAGAAACATGGAGTACCTTGCCAACGACCACTCCGCGAACAAACAGACTTGGGCCTTTTATAAAGGCAATGTTGTTATCGGACACAAACAAGCCTTCGTCGGGCGATTTGTCCGAGCCCCCGACATGAAGCGACGAACCAGCCTCAGCTCCAAAGTTGGGGGCCCATGAAATCAGGCCCTTGATTTGCCCGAACAAGCCAGTCCCCGCCGCGGCGAGAAACATGAGTGGTGCTGAGAAGTGCGGCGTGCATCCCACGACTGGTGGTAGCTGAGCCACTTGAAGCCACTTCGCGGCGAATTCGCCATAGACATCGCCGGTGGTTTTATCCTCGCCATAGTCTGGCTTCATGTCAATATGCGTGAGTCCAATGGCGCCGTAGATGAGATCTTTGGGATTGGTAGCTTTACATGCAATGGCGTAACAGAAAGCGAGGTCCCATCGCCGCACCAAATTGCTGGGGCCAACCTCGTCCTCCCCTCCCGGGGCCAGCCACGGCAATCTGCGGAACCGGATCACGTTCTGGACAGCATTGAGCGTGATATGGGGCGTCGTGAGCCGCGCCCACACGTCGTTGAGACCCATGCCGGCTTGACCATGCTAGTCTCATTGAGGGCGTGTCGCAGGACGAGCAGCTGAAATACCATGATGCCCAGCTGGTCCCAGCCCATGACGGACCGGCTCGTGGCCAGCAGGAGCCTGCAGGTGAGCACCAGTTCCTGGAAGATCCAAACCCTCGACCAGTACGGATGGAGCAGAAAGTCGGCGACGGCCTTCCACGCCCGGTTATTACCCATCGCCCCAACTCCGTCGATCAGCTCTGGATAGCGCTGCATCCATTCGAGGGTGTTGAAGACATCCCGACCAACCTCGGCACACCGCTGGGCCTCGAAGGCGGTCTTGATGATCGCATCAAAGGCCAATGAGACTTCTCCGTTGTCGTCCCGGCCAAGCCAGGCAAGGACCACGACGGCTGACTTGTAGAGGTCGCCTATGCGCTGGACTTGGGACGCCCGCTCGACTTTATCCTGCTGGTTGATACAGATGGCATCTGCCCAAAGCAGGAACTGATCGGGCTCGTGTCCGAGGGCGCTCCACAACCTGGCGCACCGCCGTTTGGCATGTTGCAAGGCCGCCGCTAGATTCGCCGTAACTGGTATCGTCGTGACCTTGGATGTAGGGTCCTGGTCTGGCCCAAGGAGAATTTGAATGTCTACCGTCAGGCCAGGGTCACCCCATACATAGGACAGGGCGCAGAAATCGGGCTTGTCTTCCAAAGAGACGGTATGAAAGTCGGCATTTGATCGGATGTTCTGTCTGTTCTGAGTTTATGATCTCTAGCAGTCGGATCTAGGCGGCCAGTGGCGTGTAGATGGAGGTGTCGGCGGTCATCTTGAAACCAAAAACGATATAACGGGTTTTTTTGGCGGGCATTCAACCGTGTCACGAAACCGATCATGCTCTACCCTGTCTGGATTCTCGTGCAGTGAGGGGTATGTGGAGAGCGGACAAGTCACAGTGGTGGCAGCGACAACCCAACCCAACCCAATGAGGTTTCCAGTTTTCTTTAGAAGCCCGCCAAGGCCCACAATCTGTGCCCTGGTTGGTGGGATACATCTGCAGCCTCTGCACCCACTTTTCTATGACTCGGATGCTTATTTGGCAGCTGGGGCAGGCTTGCATTAGCACACAACTCACAGAGCTCAGAGGCTCGAGCCGGCGCCCAAGTTGTGCTGCCACGCTCACCACAGCCACACGAAGAACGCCCAGAAGCCCGATGCGGCGCGGCGCCGAAGGCTGCTTGCGGCTGAAGTTTGATCTCGATGCCCGATGCGACAACACCGAAAGGTTGCGGCGTCCAGCGCAAGAAACGCAGGGCAAGAGGGCAAATAAAACGGTGCATAGCTGCCACCATGCAGCTCTCTTCCTCACCTATGTCTCTATTTCTCTCTTTTTTGTCCGCCGTTTCCTCACAGACGCCACTCCTGGTTTCCGGAATATGCAGAGAAGGAAGCCCGCGTCATGCACTCTACAACGACTCTGGGCAACAGTGTGACACGCTGTGGAATCGAAGGCTCTATCATGGAAAAACGAATGTGTTGATTGCTGCTTCAATCGTTGGAAGCCGAGGGCTTCCAACGGCTACTCTAAATACTGCGTACAATGGGGTAGTTCCACTCCCTGTTGTTGTGGCCATTCCAGGCCTGGAATTGATCCACGCAGTAATTTGACAGAATACCAGCGATCGGTCCGATCGCTGGTATGGAGGCTATTCAGGGATTGGATTTGTGTGACAAACAGCCAGTCCGAATTTGCGCCCTGGACCGGATACGCCACCCCCGCCCCGAGCTCGCTCGAAAAGCTTGTGCCAGGTGCACTCGACCAACCACTGGACCAAACATCACAATCGCCACCCGAAGGTCGTCACAATGCTAGTCACGATGGTTCTCCCCGCCGCCCCGATGGACATAACCCCGACCTCTTCCAGCCCAAGACGGTTAGGTTTTGGGCGATCATCATCTGCAATTTCCTCTGCCTATTCCTCGTCGCCTTGGGCAGAACGATTCTCGCGACGGCAGTGCCGCGAATCACCGACGAATTCGGGGCTTTGGGAGACATTGGCTGGTACGGCTCTGCCTACATGCTTGCGACGGCTTGCGCCCAACTTGTATATGGCACCATCTACAAGTTTTACGACCTGAAAAGGTAAAAGACGGAACCTCCCCGGCAGGGTTTCTTGTGATGGCTTGCTTTCTGTTTGGTTGAACGGCTGCTAATGCAGCGAGAAGGACCTTCCTCATCAACCTGCTCATTTTCAAAATTGGCTCTGCCATCTGCGGTGCCGCGCCCAGTTCGCTTGTCTTCATTATCGGCCGTGCAATTGCGGGCTTGGCTTCGGCTGGCATTTTCTCCGGAACCATGCTGATCATGATTCCGATGATCCCTCTACACCGGCGCCCTGCCTTCCAAGGCTTCTTCGGCATGGTGTTTGGTATAGCAGGCGCCATGGGCCCCCTCATCGGCGGTGGACTCACCGAGGTTGACGCCTGGCGGTGGTGCTTCTACATAAACGTCCCGGTAGGGGCCGTGGTTGTGCTCGTGATGATTTTCGTCTGGAAGTCGCCCAGGCCGCAGCGCCCGCATTCTCAGCCCCGGCAGCCTGTTACGCTTTTAGGGCATATCAAGAGGTTAGATCCTGTCAGCCTCTTTTTTTTCATCCCAGCTACCGTTTGCCTCCTCCTCGGTCTGCAGTGGGGCGGTTCAGTGTACCGATGGGATGAGTGGCCCATTGTCATGTTGTTTGGTATCGCCGCTACCGCTACCGTGGGCTTTATTGCGGTCCGAATCATAAAGCCCGACACAGCCATGGTTCCTCCAAAGATCATTACCCAAAGAAGCGTTGCATTCGGAGTGTAGTTTACATTCTTTCTGTCGGCATCCATGCTGTTGATGATGTATTGCATGCCCATTTGGTGTAAGCATTCCCCCTGTCCCCTACCTGACCCCTTACCCAGACATGCAGACAAACTCGTCCTAAATAAAACCAGGCCGAGTCCAGTCTCTGTTTTGGTATTTGGCAGCTGGCTGATGGATCGTATTAGTTCAAACGGTCAAGCAGGTTTCCCCCATAGAAGCAGGCGTCAGCACACTCCCTCTGGTGCTCAGTCTCTTCGCGTCCGCCATTCTGTCTGGTATCCTCACACAGGCGACCAGCTACTACGTCCCGTCCATTCTTATCGCCCCTGCCGTCATGGCCTTGGGCGAGGCTCTTATGACGACTTTCAACCGCGATACACCCCCCTCGCAGTGGATTGCGTATCAGTTCCTGTCCGGCTTCGGCCTCGGATTCGGCATGCAAACGTCTGCTCTGGCCATCCAGACCGTCCTGCCAAAGGAGGATGTCAGCAACGGCATTGCAATTAATTTCTTTCTCCAGCAACTGGGCGGAGCTATCTCCACATCCATCGGCCAAGCCATCATCAGCAACGTTCTCTTCCAACAGCTCAGCCAAATCCCTGACTTGGACAGCAGCACTCTCCTCGTGACTGAAGGCGCCACGTACATTGTGGAGCTTGTCAAGGAGCCATATAAAAGCGTGGTCCTGAACGCGTTTAATTTCGCATTCCAGCGTATCTTCCTCGTCGCCGTATGCATGGCGTTTTTCTCGCTTCTGTGCGCCCTGGGTATGGAGTGGAGGGCGATTAAGAAACCTTCGAAGAACCCGGATGCTCAGGTACTTCCAGGCGGCGCGGACTCTTCCTCTGGCATCATCCGCCATGATTATTCCGAATCCAATATGGATAGCAGCAGCAGTCTCTTGGCGCGACATGGGATGCCGAGTTCGTCAAGCATCTGGCAACAACAGCCAGGCGGACGGCAAGCCCACGAGAATGTCCCAACAGGTGTTCCTGGCCCCGATGACTCCGACCCTCTACACACCAACAACCCGTTGTATGGCGGACCGATCGCGGCGCCAGTAGTGTTTGTGCCACATAGTGGCGATCCAGAAGACCCGTATGGCCAGATGGCCATGCATTCACCAACTATGTACGGAAACCCAACGTACTACCAGTCATTACCGTCCCTTCCCGCGATTGCCCATGCGTCGGCTGAGGATATGCATCCGTTGCTTTCCGCATCTTCCCTGGTCCAAACAGATAGGCGGCCGGAGGAGCCGCTGTGCAGAAACTGCCGTTACAGTATCGACGCTGCTGAAGGCATGCAGTCAGAGCTCTCGGTCTCGGGAACGACGAATCGGAAGAGCATGGATGACGAGGAGATGGGGGAAAGAAGGTATTGATCAAAGCCGCCATGCAAGCAAGCCCAGGTGGTTCGGGTTACGCAACGCCCAATAGTGGCTGCTGGGGACAGCACGCACAGATTATGAGTTGAGCCCCGGCTCCATAGGCGCGCTGTCATTGATCGGGGATGCGTCCAGGGCGATCTAATTTCCTCAATAAAGCCCTACTTTCGCAAAGGTGTCGCCACTGCGCCTCTCGGTATATTCCAGCCAATTGCCGCCTTTCAACGTTGCGCTTGTCTTCAAACGGAACAAGAACATGGACCCCAATATCAAAAGCTGGAGTGTGGCTGCCGATGGCTGTGTCCTGCTGAACCTCGGAAACAGTTTGTGTCGCTCTGTCGAGCAGCTCACTGGCCATATAAGCTGAGGAGTTTGCACGCTCGAAGCCTTTTCTCTTTCTCTTGCTCCCATTCTCTTGTACTGTTACACTCCGTTTCGTTCATTGCATCCTGCACATGTTCAGGATGAAGGCTTCTTGTTTCTTTGCCGCTCTTGGTCTCGCTTTGGCGGGGCCGAGCGTCGCTGACAGCTTGGTATCAAGCATCGTTAGCCGAGATGCATCCATCTTTTCTGCTCTTGCCTCGCAGCTTTCCCCAGACGCATCCATAATCCTCCCAGACGATCCCCTGTTTTCGTCGCGACATCAGCGATGGCAGGCCTACTCGAGCCCTATTTACTCGGCCGTCGTCGAGGTCGCAACCGAGACAGATGTCGCAACTGTGGTACGTTGGCGTGGCGGGCGAACAGCGTAGTGCACTGGTGATCACTAATACAGCTAGGTTCGCTTTGCTAATAACAACACCATTCCCTTTCTTGCCGTAGATGGTGCACACGGCTCCATCAGCACCCTAGGCCAGATGCAGGGCGGGATTGCTATTTCATTCATCAAGATGAAGGGAATCCAGGTCAGCGCTGCCGGCAACTACGCCGAGCTGCAGCCTGGCCTTACCAATGGCGACCTCATCCGCTATCTCTGGGCACATGGCAAGCAGACAGGTATTTGCGAAATATTCCATCTTGGCGGACAACAATTTTTCTAACTGCTGCCCAGTAACCGGCAACTGCTTGTGCACCGGCATCATGGGCATCATGCTCGGCGGCGGCCACGGCTATCTGCAGGGCCTTTTTGGCCTCTTGGCCGACCAGATTCTCGAAGCCCGGGTTGTCCTTGCCGACGGCACCTCCGTCATCGCGTCCGAGTCGTCCAACAGGAACCTGTTTTATGCGCTCCGTGGTGCCGGTCACAATTTCGGCATCGTCACGGGGCTCAAGTACAAGGTCTATGATCGCATCGAGAACTGGTCTGAGATCAACTTCATTTTCACGCAAGACAAGCTCGAACAAGTCTTTGAGCTGGGGAACAACTATCTAGCTGCGGCTGGCCATCCTGCTGAGCTGATCATGTGGTACACTTTTATGCGACGGCCCGACATTGACCCTTCCAATGTCTGTTTACTCCTACCTACTTGCACCTCCCTTAGTGCCAGCTGACATCCCTTCAGGCCGTAATCAGCATGCTCATGATTTACGCTGGTCCAGCCTCCGATCTCGAGCCTTTTGCCACCCCTTTCCGCGCGCTTGGCCCTGCCCGAGAGACAGTGTACACATCCGTTGCCTACCCGGACCTATTCACGCTGAATCGCAACGACGAAACCAGTCCAGCCACCTGCGGCAAGGGGCTCTACCGACACTTGATGCCGAATTACCTCGCACGCCACAACACGACCGCCCTGCGCACCGTCCACGGTCTCTTCAACAACATCACCGCGCAGTACCCACCCATCGGTTTCACCTCGGTCTATGTCGTTGAGAGCTACTCCCAGCAGGCTGTGACCGCAGTCTCCAGTCATGATACCGCTACGCCATACAGGGAGTACCCACTACTAACGTACGTATCAATCTCCCGCTTCCCCCCCCCTCTTTTGTCCCTCTTTTTCCCCTCTTCTTTTCCCTCTTTTTATCAGCCGACCAACACACGCAAAAAACCTGGAGTCATGCTTACCAAGAGAACACATAGCTCGCCCGTTTGGGGTTATTCCAATCCCGCATACTCACCCGATATTATCGCCACGTCCAAGGCCATGAGGAAGGCCATGGCCGAAGGCAGTGGGTCCGGACAGCCGCTGCGCGCGTACCTCAACTACGGCTTTGGAGATGAGACACTGGCCGAGCTGTATGGCGATGAGCCCTGGCGGGTGCCGAAGCTGCGGGCCCTGAAGAAGCAATATGACCCTGAGAATCGGTTTGGCTTCTATGCGCCTATTCCTCCTGCCGGCAATTAGGTAGACAATAGGAAGGGTGGCGTAAGGGGCAGAGTGTTTGGTGGTGATGGAGTTGGCGCTGGCACTAATTTGCGGGCAGTATGTGTTCTGATAGTTTGGAATAGTAATTTAAAGTGCCTGTTTAACTTTGTTGAGATGAGAGACGTGATTTGTGGCTGTCGTCAAGCGACGGCCAGGGGTCCTGGGTACACACACAGATACAACTTTAGCTGAGGAACCGTCCATCGCACCCACTCCAGGTTGTGGCTTGCGCCGCGTCGAAGAGGATATGGGTTTTGTAATGATTGAAGATGAGTTTGTGTTGAAAGAAAAACGGGAAGCCGACAAATGAAAATGACGAATATAAGATTACCGTCCAACATATAAAAGAGCCTATCTCCAAAACAACCCTTCATCTCAATACCACACTACTAACATGCCACTAAACTAGGGTAATGTCGCTTACAGGGAGATGAGTTAGAATCAAGGTCATCCGTGCAGAGATGAGATCCTCCAATTTCCTAATCCTCGCCTATTCTCGAACATCAGATCTGGATCTCCTGCTATCCATCATGTGCTTTAAGATGTGCTTTACCTCTCCATAGCCAGTTCGTTCAAATTCGCCCGTGTTTTTTCTTTCCCGAACATGCAGAGCCCCGATGTCACTTGCGTTGTCATTGTCACGGCCAATAGGCATGAAATACGTATCGAGTTCCTCTTCGGCTGGATTCTCCATCTTGTAGTCGCCCTTATAGTTGATTATTGTCAACTCGTCGAACAGTGTGTCTAAATTGATATTGTCATGGAATAATGGAAGTTGGCTGACACGGTCCTCAACACCGGAGATATCTGAATGGCGAGAGGTCCAGATGTTTTCTCCGAATCTCCATTGCTTCCGGGAGACTTGGCGCGATTCAATCAATGGGGCACGAAGAAGGATCTTAGCTTCAGATGCTAAACCCATGTGACTCGGTTCGATAGCGGTGTGGCGAACTTCTCGTTTTTGAACTGTGTCAAGAGTAGAGCTTGTAGCGGTATCCCACATGAATTGACTTTGCGGTGACGCCCACAACCAAGAGGGATTGTCACGGGGCTGGCCATAATAAGTGGGAACTGTCAAGTCGACTATCGGTTAGTCAACTTGTGCCTACCTTTTGGTATAGCGGTCAGTTGCGTCAGTTTCCTGCATCAGCGTCTTTTAACGCCAGCAACGTTACAGGGATAGCTCGGATGATTTGTTGTGCTCGGTCGCTGAGTCGTTAGGCTTGGCCAGACCATCCAGAAAAGGTCGAGGAGGAGAGTTTTCTCCCAAAGGCCCAATAGGTATCTGTCGTCGCGTCTCAATTTTTGCGTACGTTGTGTCAAAGCAGCCAGAGCAGGCAGCTTGTCTACCTTGAATGTGAGCCCTAGTCGCGAATATTCTTGGACAGTCCGATACCAGAGTAACATGGGATTTCTTTCCAGCCTCCAGTACGGCACAGCCTCGTACATCTGGTTGTCGTAGTAGGGTTGCTGTGTTCCCAAGTCCTTGTCACGGCATTTGCTTTCGCTGTTTCTTTTAGATCAGCATTCCCACATGACCTCTTCTTAGCAAAAGTGCAGCACGCGTGGAGACAGGCGCATCTCCTGGTAACCCCATCCACGGTTCAAGAGTGGCCATCCGGGTTCCTCATTCAGTGCGCCCCAATTATCAGGCCATCTGGGAGGTAACCAGCATACAAATATATTCGAGTGGCCAGAAGCCGCAGAAGCAAGGAACCTTTGGCTTGTATTGCTGAAACATCCCTCGGAACTGTCCGCAGATTCGTTGCCGCTATAGTAATGAATGCATTCTCATAAACGTCGGCCATCCTTGCAACTTGGTCCTTCCAATCATCTTCATCATCTTGCTTGATGCAAAGAGAGTCAATCTAAAGGTAATCTATGTCCAAGCGACGAAAAATAGGAATAGCGTCCTTGAATGTCGGTGGGAGCTGATTCGAAGGAATGTTGGCCCGAAACGTATCAATCGTCTTGGTTGTTGACTTCAAGAGGGTAGCGCCCGTCCCCCAACAATGGCTTAAGCAGGCGTAAGATTCTGGCTTGAGATCTTCTCGAAGCACAACCTAATCGTCTCTTAAGTCGAGCAGCCGTTTTGGATAAAACCTCAAGGTTCCGATACAGTGGCGATAACATCTCTCATGGGAAGTAACACACTTAAACATCCATGATTCCAAGGTAGCAAACGTTTCTTCGGATGAAGCGCTCCCGGGAAGACGCTTCTGACGCTGAGATCAAATGGACTTAATGGATGGCCTAAAGCGAGCAAGTCAAGACGATTAAACCATTAGACATTATCTAACATGCTGGTTAAGGACTTACTCGCTTCGGTGAATACATTCAAGAAGATTTCGGAGTCGTCAAGTAGATGTAGTGAAAATTCCGTGCAAGCATCCCAAGACCTGTCAATTCTGTTTATCTCCTCGGTAACAATTGAATTCGCTGAGCAATAAGTAATGATGCATTGCAACAAGAAAGGACACGTTGGACAGCCATCATTCGCTCTTTGCTTGACTTTTTCAAAGGTGCTTTCGATGTTGCTGATATCGAGGCCATCTGCTGAGCCTGTGGGCTGTTTGCAAGAACTACATGGTGCCATGTCTATCTTTGGCGCTTGGTCTATTGATTGAGGGTATCGATGGGACGTAGGAAGCACGGGAGCGTTTGACTCTGATGGAAATTGTAACGAGGTGAATTTCTTTCGAACTTGAGTGTGTAAAGGCGGTGAGATCAGCCCCCTATGTTTGAAACCCCATAATGACGTGACCAGGTCACGTGTAGAAGCGAGGATCAGTCGGTTCGGACACTTGCGATATCCTCTCCTCCTCACTGTCAACCACCCGCGGCGTACCCCAGGGGGTGGCCCGCAAGGGGAGATTTGGCGAATGATCGGCGGTTTGGAGCCTAGAAATTGCGCTTTTGACTGGTTGGAGATGGTTAGGGCAGAGGGAATAGGTAATCGCATTGAACTCTGACCTCCTCCAGGATACAGTGGCCAAACTGTGAGACGGTGGGGCCAACCCCACCTTCCTCCAGGTTTCCAGCCAGCCCTCGCAGCCTTCTTTCCTTCCACAGAGCAGCAACGCGATACATCACAAGATTGCTCAGATTGCTGCTTCACCCAAAGCTGTTTCGGAATGCAGCCCTCCCCGTCCGAAAAGGGGTAACGCTATTTCCAGTCAGCATCCAGGCGTTGTTTGTCGCTAGCTATGAGATCCGTTACCCCGGACGAAGGAAATTCTCGGCATCCCAATACCACCTGCCCATCCTACGTAAGGGAGCATTGACGGTTCAGCAACCTCCGAAATGAGCGGGGCATGTCGACGCGCGCCCGTCAACCCACTTCTCCTGGAACAAAACAGCAAAAAACAAGGGGAACGGAGCAGCGGAACGGAACCAAGCTGGAGACCCTTTCTGTCCACCGACAAAACTAGGTATCTGGCCATGGGAATCGAGCGAATGGCCATAGCCGGGGTTACACTAGACATGCACTTGGCACCATCCGTTATTTGAGGTTTGGGTACATATATTCGGGCGACCTTGTGGGCCTGATACCTACTGTTGATAACGCCAGTACTCTCTCACTCACCTCACTCATCCTGCACAACCTCGACTTTGCGACAGACAAACACCAAGTAATTCAACATGTGACCTACTCCCAAAATCGCATTCCTGCTTCTGTCGGCACACTCGCTGCTTGTCAGCGGATCTCCTGTCGACAGCGTGCAGAATGAGACGTTGGGTAAGAGGCAGTCCTGCCCGGCAATCCATGTCTTTGGCGCGCGGGAGACGACCGTCTCGCCAGGATACGGTTCATCCGGCACCGTCGTCAACCTGATCCTTAGCGCCTTCCCGGGTTCCACCTCAGAGGCGATCACGTACCCGGCCTGCGGCGGGCAATCATCGTGCGGCGGCATCGCCTATGGGAACTCGGCCAGCCAGGGCACCACGTCGGCGGCGAATGCCGTGAACAGCCTGAATCAGCGGTGCCCCAGCACCCAGATTGTGCTCGTCGGCTACTCGCAGGGCGGCCAAATCATGGACAATGCCGTGTGCGGCGGTCCCGACACAGGGTCCGGCATCACCAGCACCGCGCCACCCATCTCGTCGGCCGCGCTCAATGTGGTCAAGGCCGTGATTTTCATGGGCAGCCCCCGTTACGTGAAGGGACTGTCATATAACGTCGGTACCTGCGCTGCGCAAGGTGTACGTCGGCCTCCTATACTACCCCTGACCCCTAACCACGTAACGCATACTAACAACGCCACAGTTCGCCGCCCGCCCATCAGGGTACACATGCGCTTCCGGCGCCAAGATCCAGAACTACTGCGACTCTCCCGACCCGTACTGCTGCACAGGCAGCGACCAGGCGGTGCACCAAGGCTACGGCACCAAGTACGGGCAGCAAGCGCTCGCCTTCGTCAAGACGAAGCTCAATGCTTCTAGCGGCGGCACCCCGGGTCTGAGCCCATTCCAGCGGCGCCCGAACCGGCGCCTGGGTTCGGTATGTCCTTCATGTAGAAACCGTATCGGATGAGCGTCATGCCAAGGCCTGCGCGTGACGCGTTCTTTGCCGCGTGCGTCGAGTGGAGGAGGTAGGTGAGAAGGAAGCCGACGATGTGGAAGGATACGGAGATCATGCCGTTCCAGATGAAACTGAAGAAGGACCCGACGGGCATTCCATCCATGTAGACTTCGTCCGATCCGCCCAAACCGGGTGCGAGGTAATTTATGCCACCATTTCAGCGAGCAATCATTTGTTCTCAATTTGCGGTAGAGGAGATAGCGAATGACGTCGCTTGTTACCACTTCATCGGTTGCACTCAGCCTCTTCTGATCAGTGCAGGCGAAAGGCGCATACAAGCTCAAGGAGATTTGAGGTTGCAAGCTAGGTAAACTGAATTTCTCTGTTGAGGTGCTTTTGGACTGGCGGGAGCTTGGAATAAAAGGGCCTTACAGCTAGACGCCTGTACTCAGCTCCTGCTCACTTCATTGCTTTTTACCGCACAGTCGTCTCAGCTAGCTAATATATTTGCTAGATCTCTTCTTCTATTTCTCGCGGCGATGTCTGCAATCGCGTCTAGACGCGTGGTCAATAGTAACTTTGACAGGTTTGTGGCTCTCCCCATAACGACGTATCTACCGACTTGAGACTAAAAGGAACCTCACAGCGAAAAACTGTTGCAACAGAAAGTCCTTGGGGATTTCTTGGGGACAGCCGCCTCTGGTAACCTACCCCAGAGTTCGATAGAGTGCCCTTGTGACAACCCCCACGCTCCGCAGTGTATACCTCGTGAGGGGGGTTGCGACAACCCACCTCAACCAGAGGATACATATGCCGCTCTTCATGCAGCTGTCGGGTGTGAAGCGTTGCCGTCCATTACAAAACTCTGCCCAATTGGCAAGTGCGAGCCGGAATGTGTTTGCGGAGAATCGCTCTTGAAGCAGCTGGGCACTCTCCTACTCAGGGACACCTCATCTGGGTCTGTAGTGAGGTAAGGTTTCCTGACCGCCCAAATTGATGTTCCGCCTGCATACATCTTACTAATAACTTGGTGTTCCTCCTATGGCAGGGCTTCAGCAGAGAAGCAGGAGCTTTGACCAAGGGCATGGGCTATTGAGTCCTGCCATTCATCAGTGATTTGCTGTTGCGGGAGCCTTGTGCACTGGGCAGGAATTGCCCCCCGGTTAGATAGCATAGATCACCACCACGTAGATAGATATGTGCAGAGATTACTACCAACAAAGTTGGCACTAACACAATACATCACAAGTGCGAATACTCTCTAATTCTAAAGGCTGGGTCTCCGAATCTGGACGCAAGGATTGCTGTCAGAATGAAGGGGGTTCTAGCTAGAAAGGCTTACCTAATCATGCAACGACCTGACTTTGCAACATTGGGATCGGCACTCCTAAGCGACAACCCCTTCATTTCCAACCACCACCATTCCCCCAGTTTTGCCCCAAACCACACCAAACTTTCAGGATGGCTAGTGTTGATGAAGCCAATATCGCGTCTGCAATTGAAGTCGTTGCAAATGGCGGAACGCAGCGCGCCGCAGCGGCGTTATACCAAGTCCATCCCTCAACCCTGAGTCGGCGCCTACGCGGCACTACCTCCGCCAGAGCCAGCAAGGTAGACCGTATAAGGCTATCCCCAGTACAGGAGAGATTTCTAGTCGACTGGAGCCTTCAAGAAGAAGCCGCTGGGCGCGCGCCAAGCAAAGCCCAACTCTCCAGAATAGCTTCATTAGTACTGGCTAAGGGAGACGATCAAAGACCAGTTGGTTACCGCTAGGTAGACCGCTTTCTACACCGCTATAATCGTGTGAAAACGAAGCTATCGGCGCCGTTAGATACGGCTTGCACGAGTGGATTTACGAAGGCCGCATACGAGGATTTCTACCAGCGTTTAAAGACTTAGTTAGATGCTAAAAATATCCCTCCTCGGAATATCACTAATATAGATAAACACGGTATATAGGAGGTCCAGACTCACATTAGGACTGTTATAGGTGATTCTGCTATTAGTAGATCCCTTATAATGTTTTCTGAGAGTAAGACTTAAGTATCTATTATCAAAGCAGCTACTGCAGATAGAAGAAGACTCACACTAGCTATCGTCTTTAAGGGGGCTACGTTGTAAGGCTAATAGTACCTTAAGTAGCTCAGAAACCAAGCCGAACTTTGCGATTAGAAGTATAACCACTTGCCTACAGGGTAAAGTAACGGTATTATTACGTTAAAATAGCTGAAGGAAATCTATCTACCGGAAACCAAGCCCTTAAACCCTTTAGAATAGCGCCTCCTTATTATAGACGGCTATACTAGTTATATAACTAATAATTTCCTATATACCGCCTACTTAAATAAGGTTTTCGTACTCTTTCTGCTACCTCACACCTCCTATAAAACTTAGCCCCTAGATCAGAGCGTTTTCTCAGCTCTGAAGAACTATTTCAGGCAAAATACAAAGGCCCTTACCCACTGCAGAAACTCCGCTCCAGCTAACAAATAACAATTCCTACTCTGTTACAGAGACTCCTCCAGGCGTAACTGTAGCCTTTGGAATATAAGGAGTAGCTTCAAAAAGACTAGTATCTAGCCTTTCTACCCTTATATAGTCACAGATAACCTTAAGGCACTGGTTAGGGACACCCCCCCCCCTATTAAACGTACCCTTACCCCTAATATCTACCCCCTTCCAGACCTTACGGTTTTTAAGACTCCTAGGAATAATCAGGACGTTTGTATAGCCTTAACTAAGGTTACAGGCAACGTTAACCTTAGTAATCGCACAGTTAGGGCCCTCTTTTGTAAGGTAGAAAAGGCACTTGACGAAGGCAACGTAAAGAGGGCTGGTTTGGAGGTGGAAAACGACCGTTTGGTGGAGGATTCACGTGCCGTGGAGCCCCATACCAGAAAGAGGGTCCATAAGGCTGGCAACGATAAGTTTGCGCGAATCGTGGATATTATCGAGGCTAAGGAAGCGGCTCACAAGACCCCCAAGCGAAGGAGGGTGGTTAGGCGCACGGACCCAGGGCCAGTGGTTGAGGAGGTTCATGATATGATTGTTCATGGCCTGGATAGGCTTCATGGGATCGAGGAGGTGTAGAAAACATCTTGTTTGGTAGGATTTACTATAGAAATGGATGTGTTGTGGCATGGTGACGATTGGGGGTGCCCGTGCAGATCATGTTGCAAAGTCAGGTCGTTGCATGATTAGGTAAGCCTTTCTACCTAGTGTAGAGCTCTTGCTAAAAAAAAAGGTGCAAGCCCGGATTCGAAATACAAGGCGGAGGGTGTCGATTATGGCAACGTGCTGAACCTTGCCACGAAAAGACAAGATATCGGCGTGGTTAAGCTTCTACTCGCCTACAAGGCTGACACTGAGGCGAAGAATGAGGGCTGCACACCTCTTCACCTCGCTGTACAGAGTAACAACGGCAAGGTGATCAGATTGCTCATTGCGCATCACGCCAACACAGTGGCCCTCAACGGCCAAGGTCTGACGCCGCTCCTCGCCATCCTCAACAACCATCAACGACCCACCAGGAAGCAGCGGGAGATAGTGCACCTCCTCATCAACGCGGGAGCGGACGTGAATGCGATAGGAGGCGTGTACGATAGTGCACTGCAGGCGGCAGCACACCATGGGGACGAATTCATCGTCCACGCCTCCTGCAGCACAAATCCAAAGTCGACGTCAACGCGCAGGGAGGTCGCTTCGGTAGCGCGCTGCAAGCCGTAGTGGCAGCGTGGGCAGGCAAAGAGGTTGTCGAGAGCTCCTCAACGCCGGGGCCGATCCTTCGGCGGAAGGTGGGGAACACGGCAGCGCTCTGCATGCTGCACTTTCAAAAGGTCGCAACCATCTCGTCGAGATACTCCTCCAGCGCGGCGCCGACACCGGAAGTAAACACTCAACTACCGGGCTCACCGCCCTGATGGTAGCCGTCGGCCGCAACGACATCGATCTGGTGACTCTGCTCTTGCAGCACAAAGCGAACACGGAGTCAGTAAGCAAGGATGGTCGGACGCCATTGCTGGTTGCGGCTGGCACGGGCAACGCGAGACTTGTCAAAGCCCTGCTGGAGGGGGGCGCTGGATTAGAAGCGAAGGAACCATATTGCGGCCTTACAGCACTACTGGTTGCGAGCGAGCTGGGAGATCGTGACATGATGAAGGTGCTTCTTGAGGCTGGGATAGATGCGAATTCCGAGGGCGGAATTTACGGTAATGCGATGCGAGCTGCATTGTACCGCCAGGATCAAGAAACGAAAGATATGCTGAAAAGGTTTGGTGGCCGGGCGGAGATGAAGCGGAAGTATTGCGTCAGTGAAACTGTGCGTCGGTGTTGGGAATGAAATTGGTGTTCAATTTCCCAAGTCTACCTACCTTATATATTAAGTGCCGTCACAGCTATTAATTCCGCACGTCTCTTACTCCATCGTGTCCAACATATAAAGCCTGGTTTGTTTACGATATTTATTTCCCGGGAAAAGACACCATCCAATGAAACATGAACCCAAACCATCGTAATGTCTAAAGTCTGCCCCAAAAAGAACACCGCCTACAGAAGTTTCGGCTCAAACACCAGCCGGTCGCCCTCCTTTGTTCCGCCTCCATCACTTCTTTCCATCGCTTCCCTTGCTTCAACCACCCTCTGCACCTGCAACCTCCGCGTCGGAAAGTCGAACATATCCTGCAGCTCCAACGGGACATCCTCCCTCCGATAACTTTCCACAAGCTGAACCGCTGCGACAGAGTCTCCTCCGAGCTCAAAGAACGAGGCATCGTCGTCCTCTTCCGTGTGTTGGTCGTGTTCTCGCAGCTGTAGTGCCTCATTCCAAAGTCCTCTTAAGGTGGGAAGTAGGTTGCAGTGCTCATCTGACTTGCTGGCGGGTACTGTGTTTGGTTTTGCATCCAGACGGCAGTTCGAAGTTGGAACCCGTATCTTGCCCACATCTCCCGGCTTCAAGTCGCTGACTAGCCTCGACGGATCTTCGTAAACTGCCGCAATGACCTCACAGATCAAATCGCTGATACTCGCTGCAACGCCATCCGGGATCGCACCAGCATTGTATTCGAAATGCAGAACCGTCTCCTCCGGCAGAGGAATCGTCGTGATCCAGCAGTCGACGTCGTCGCACAGCCCAGGGTATCCGGCATTCCCGATAAAAGACCAGCCCCCATCTACAGCGTCAATGGTGCTCTCATCGATGTTCTGATGCTGCACGATGCTTCCGAACCGAGTGGTTAATGGCCAGTCGGCGAAACGGCAGATGGCTTTCAGAGGGGTGGTTTCAAATGGCATGGCCGCGATTTGCTGTTCCTTCACTCGAGCGAGTAAAGCGGCGATGGTCGATTGGCTTGTGAGTTGAACGCGGCTGGGGATGACGTTGATGCAGGCCCCCACCATCTCGTCGATTCCTTCGATCCGAGGATTACGGCCAAAAACAAGAGAGCCAAAGACAACGTCGGTCGTCCCGGATAGCCATGATAGGATCACAGCCCAGGCGACCTTGGCGACCATGGCGAATGTGGTATTAAATGGCCCAGCACGGTACGCAGGCATCGAGCGTACCTGCTTGCTGTCGAGGACGAGTCGCACATGAGGTTCCAAGTGAGGAGTGACCATAGTCATCCTGGAACTATGTAACATCTCGGTCCAAAACGACTCCGTCTTTGGGCTCTGCTCATTCTCCAGAACATGCCCCACGAATCGAGTGAACTCTGGCGCCGGTTTCGCATCCTCGAGGCCGCCAACATAAGCGTGATGAAGGTCGTTGAGAATCGTATTGAAGCAGAAACCATCATACTGCGCATGAGATATCCCAATGGCGAGCAACGTGCCCTGCTCTCCGTACGCCGCAACTCTGAATCTCGTCAACACCCGCCCGAAGCTGACGGGGTCAGTGACGTCGCGGCCAACGATCGAGCAGAATTCCTCAGCCGAAGCGCATTGGTCCAGACGGCCAAAGTCAACTGTCGGGCGACCATGAACCACCTGGAGGATGCGGCCATCGACAACGCAGAAGCTGGACCGTAGAACATCATGTCGCCGACATAGCAAATTGCAAGCGCTGCGCATCTGCTGATCGTCGACGGGTCCGTCCAGCTTGACCAAAAACCACGCGTAGTGCGCCTTGTGCCTCTTCTGCCCCTGAATAAGCGATGCCGTCTGCACAGCAGTGCAGGGGAACATGTCGACAACTCCCTCACCCGCAACCTCTTTCGCTTTGTCTCGAAGCTCCTCTCCCAGCAGCGAGAATGGCGCCGGCCCAGCACCGCTCTCAACTCGAGGACTCGACTTCCGCAGCAACCGAGCCATTTCCTTCAGTACCGGCGAGGCATAAATATCAGGGAGCGATATCGGCGTTCCCCTCTTCGTCGCGAGCGTCGCTAGTTTGATCGCCGTCAACGAATCCGCCCCAAGGTCGAAGAAGTTGTCCTGCGCCCGGATCGAATCTGCACAACATCCCAGCGCCACCGCCCACAAGTCCCTTAGTACCCCCTCGCTCCCTGTTAGCGATACCACCGCCGTAACCTCCTCCCCGGTCTGCCCCTCCCTGCCTTTGGATTTTCCCCACCTCTCATACGCCCCCCTGAGCGCCCGAAAGTCAACCTTGTCTGCGCTCGAAAGCGGCATGTTCGACACCGTGACAAACACTCTTGGGACCATATACGCAGGAAGAACCTCCCTCAGCCGCGTCTGCAACCGCTCAAACTCCTCCGATCCCGTCCCCACCTGCGACACAACTTGAACCTGCCCCTTGCCTTCCGCTCTCTTACCCCGCTTGTTATCAACAAAGAAAACAACCAGCACCTTCCTCTCACCTCCACCCACAGAACCGCCCGCAGCGAAGTGATCCACCACAACCTCTTCATCCGGACAAGCCCCCTTCACCGCGCTCTCAATCTCCCCGAGCTCAACCCGCTGCCCGTTCAACTTGACCTGGCGGTCCCTCCTCCCAAGGAAATGGACATCCCCATTGACATCAAACCGTCCCAGATCTCCAGTTAGATACACCCTCTCTGAGTCACCCTCCCCTCCCCCCACAGCCTCCTCATCCCCATCCCCGTTCCTACCCCCGTTCCTTCCCCACCCTCTGTTCGTAAAGCCACACCCCGTAATAAACCTCCCGTCCGTCTTCCCCTTGTCACCAACATACCCCCCCGCCAACGACCCTCCCAGCACAATCTCCCCCACACACCC
>Ga0247770_1000669_pt1 | contig 32001 bp, 28 predicted proteins | sample UWRJL136409B6_FD_179943 | JGI IMG/M metagenome (GOLD analysis project Ga0247770, IMG submission 179943) | Plant litter microbial communities from Arlington Agricultural Research Station in Wisconsin, United States - UWRJ-L136-409B-6 | ecosystem: Environmental > Terrestrial > Plant litter >... | reverse complement strand
TCCCCATCCCGAGCATCAGGCGTCCAGATCGGGCGGAACGGCGGAAAGGGGGAGGCGGCTGAGAACCCGGCCGGAGCCTGTCCCTCTCTTGAGCGGAGCCGGAGCCGCCCCGCCCGTTCCCCAGCCGGCCGCTGGCGGCGCCCGCTCACCCGCCCATCGCCCCCTATCCCCCTGGAGGAGAGATGACCGAACGAGAGCGCACCATGGACGTCGGCGTCGTGATGGCGCCGCAGACCTTCAGCCAGCTGGGCGTCCTGGTGCTGGACGGCAGCGGATCCATGTCCGAGCCCGCGCGCGGCAAGGTGTCCAAGGCCCAGGCCGTCAACGGCGCCGTGCGCGAGATGCTCACCCGCTTCAGCGTCTCGCGGCACGCGCGCAACTTCTCCTTCGCCGTGGTGGCCTTCGACGAGCGCGCCACCGTCCACACGGACGTGACCCCGGCCGAGGCCATCGACGACAACACCGACTACGACCCCATGCGGGGCCACGGCGGCGGAACCGACATCGGCGCGGGGCTGCGCGAGGCGCAGCGCATCGCGGAGGAGTTCCTGCGCACGGCGCCGGACGACATCCCGTCCAGCGTGGTCGTGGTGCTGATGTCCGACGGGCTGGACGGCGACCCCGCGGGAAGCCTGCGCCTGGCCGAGGCGCTCAAGGCGAACCCCGCCGTCACCCTCTGCACCACCTTCTTCAGCGGAGTGGGCGCCGCGGACCCGGCGGCGCAGGATCACCTGCGCGAGCTGGCCACCGACCCCGCGGCGGGCTTCAAGACCGTCTACGACGCGGAGACGCTGCGCAAGTTCTTCGTCGCCTCGGTCTCGGCCGGGCGCAACCTGGTGATCGGATGAGCCCCGACCCCTTCGCGGACGGGGAGGCCCTGGTCTGCGCCGTCTCCGTGACGCCGCGGCCGGACCGCGACCGCAACGAGGACGCGGCCGTGCCCGTCCACGCCCCCCGCGCGGGGGTGAGCGGAGTGGCCGTGGCCGACGGGCTGGGGAGCTACGCCCGGGCCGGAGAGGCCGCCCGGTTCGCCGCCCACCGGGCCGCCTCGTGGCTGCACGGCCAGGCCGCGCCCGTGGACGGCGACGCCCTCGCGCGGCTCTTCGCCGGGGTGCACGCCGACCTGCGGGCGCACGCCCGCGAGCTGGCCGGCGGGGACGATCCCCCGGAGCAGACGCACGGCACCACGCTGCTGGTGGGGGTGGACGCGGGGGCCGAGCTGCTGGCCGCGTACGCGGGCAACGGCGCCGTCTGGCACCTGCGCGGAAACTTCGGCGCGTACCCGGCCGCCGGGCTCCCCCACAACGCCGTCAACCTGCTGAACCCCCACAGCGTGATGCTCGGCGGGCGGGAGGTGCTCTACAACCTGGTGGACGCGGCCGCGGCGCATCCGCCCGCTCCCGCCGTCGTGTCCATCGCCAAGGACCCCGTCCACGGAGACCTGCTCGTCGTCTGCACGGACGGCATCTACTCCGCCGACCAGCTCACCTACGGCACCGACGCGGGCGGCACCCTGTGGGTCAGCGCCGAGGCCACGATGGCCACCCTCTTCCACGCCCTCCGCGATCTCTTCGCCGCGTGGGACGGAGAGGGAGCGCCGCCCCTGGAAGAGGCGCTGCGCGACTGCCTGGAGGGAATGCGCGCGCGGGGGATGCTGGAGGACGACGCCACCGTGGGCGTCATCGTCACGGCCGACGCCCTGCGCCACCAGCGCGCGGCGCGGGCCCGGTCCACCGCCGGGATCGGCGTCGGCCCAAGGATCAGCGCCGGGGCGGCGGCGGACGGAGAGGACGGTGGACGGGAAGCGGAAGAGGCTCGTCCACGCGGGGAGGGCGACGCGGAGGACAACGTCGTGGAAACCGCCGCAGCCAGGGAGGATGGAGGATGCACCGCATCACCGGCATCACGAGCCTGAGCTCGGAGCTCACGCCCGGGTACGGCGCCGTCGGGAGCCTGGAGCTGGAGGGGCCGGTGTTCGAGGGCGGCGCCTTCGGCGACGTGTACGACCTGGTGACGGTCGACGGCGCGCCCCCACCCACGCCGCAGATCGTCAAGGTGCTGCGGGACAACGGGTTCGACAGCGCGCGGAGGGGCTTCGAGACCATCGAGAAGCTGCAGCGCAAGGTCCTGGAGTGCAACCGCGCCCGCCAGGCGGCGGGAGAGCCGCCCCTGCAGGCCCTCCCCGCCCTGCGCGCCCTTCCGCAGTTCAGCTTCCGCGGGCGGATGGGGGGCGAGGCCGTGTTCGGCTACTCCGCCGACCGGCTGGACACGGCGGGGTACCTTCCCCTCTCGCGGGTGCTGGACCCGGAAGAGGACCGCGCGCCGCGCGACCGCTACGTCTCGGAGCTCGCGCCGGAAGACCGGCTTCTCCTGGCGTACGAGCTGGCGGAGGGGGTCCAGGCGCTGCAGGCGCTCTCGTACATCCATGGCGACATCAACCCGCCCAACCTCTTCGTGAACGTGGACGAGTGCCACGTGGCTCTCATCGACTTCGACAGCGGGGCGGTGACGGACGATCCCGACGAGGTCCCCACCACCTTCGGGAAGAGGACGGACGGGGAGTGGGTGGCGCCGGAGATCCTGGACCAGCTCCTGGCCCACGGGCAGGGCCCGCCGACGGTGCGCGTGGACCGGTTCACCGACGACTGGGCCGTCACGGTGGGGATCCACTACCTGCTCTTCCTCTGCGGGCCGTTCTTCGTCCTGAGCCGGTTCAGCAGCAGGAGCATCCGCGACTACGTCACCCGCCTGCGCTGGCCGGCGTTCGATCCCGCGGACCCGCTGTTCGCGCCCGGAGCGGCGCCGGGCCACGCCAGCTACACGGCCATGCTGGGATGGCTTCCCCCCGCCGTGCGCAGGCGGATGTCGGAGGCGCTGAACGCGGGGGCGCTGGAGCCGGGGCGGCGCGTCTCGCCCTACCAGTGGATGATGGACCTGCGCGCGGCGCGCGGCGCGCTGGAGGTGCTGCTCTTCCAGGCCGAGCCCGAGACCGCCCTGGAGGGGCGCCCCGTCCGGCTCACCTGGCGCGTGGCGGGATCGCGCCGGGTGCACGTCGACGGCGGCGTCGGCGAGGTGGGCGAGGCCGGCGACCGCGAGGTGCTTCCCGCGGCGAGCACCGTCTACACCCTCACGGCCGAGGCGCGGGGCGGGCAACGGACGACCGAGTCCGTGGCCGTGCGCGTGGTCCCCTTTCCGCGCCTGGAGAGCCTGCGGGTGCCCACGCCGGAGCTGTCGCACACGGTGCTCCTGCGCAACCTGCACCTGTCCGCGCCGGCCATCCGCCTGGCCATCCCTCCCATCCGGCTGGGGGCGCCCTCCCTGAGCCTGCCGCTGAACGTGGAGCTGGGCGTCCGGTTCCCCGCGGGGGGCGTCGTCCCGGCTCCCCCCGCACCCTCTCCCCCGCCCGCGCTGGCCTTTCCCCCGTCCGGGTGGGCCCGGACGGACTGGCTCCCCCGCGTGGGCGACGTTTTCGACCACCTGTTCGAGCGCCTGAAGTCGGAGCTCGAGACCCGGTTTGGAGGCACACAATGAAGCGGTTTCTCCTGTTCTGCTCGGGGGCCAACACCGACGTCCTCGAGCAATGCCCCACGGACGAGTCCAAGTACGTGGGGATCGGCGCGACCATCGTCCTCACCTCCATGCTGGCGAGCCTGTCGGGGGGATACGCGCTGTTCACCGTCTTCCGCTCCGTCCCCGCCGCCGTCCTGTTCGGGGCGCTGTGGGGAGTGGTGATCTTCAACCTGGACCGCGTGATCGTGTCGGGGATGCGCAGGCAGAAGTACGTCTGGATGGACGTGATGTACGCCCTGCCGCGCGTGGGCCTGTCGATTCTCCTGGCCATCGTCATCTCCCGCCCCCTGGAGCTACGGCTCTTCGAGGCGGAGCTCCGCCAGGAGTGGCAGCTGATGCAGCTGGAGACGCGCAACCTCTACCAGGCGGCCATCGCGGAGGGCGACACCGCCCGGATGGCCGCGCTCAAGGCCGAGCACACCCGGCTCGGCAACGAGATCCAGGCCCGGGACCAGGAGTTCAGGGAGGCGCAGCAGGCCTGGGTGAAGGAAAAGGAGGGCACCGCCGGCACGGGCATCCCGGGTGCGGGTGCGGTGTTCGCGGAAAAGGAGCGGATCCTGGAGACTGCGGCGGCCCGGCTGAAGGAGGCGGAAGAGCGCAACCGGCCGCTCATCGAGAAGAACCAGGAGGAGATCGATCGGCTGACCCTGGCCCAGGACTCGCTCCGCGCGCGGACCAAAGAGGTAGCCGACGGCGCCGACGGGTTCCTGGCCCGGATGCGGGCGTTCGACTCGCTCAAGGAGAGATACGGCGTGGTTCACCTGGCCAGCATCTTCATCACTCTGCTCTTCATCTCGCTGGAGACGGCGCCCGTGATGGTGAAGCTGCTGTCCACCTTCAGCCCGTACCGGCCCTACGACGAGCTGCTGGAGCAGCGCGAGTTCGAGATCGCGGAAAGGGTGCGGCAGGACATGAAGATCAAGCGCGCTACCCTGAAGTCCGACGCCGAGTGGGCCATCGCGGACCGCGAGGCCGTGACCGACGCCGAGATGCACCTGAGCACGGAGCGCAACCAGCTCCGCCGGGAGGCCGAGCTCCGGGCGAACGAGGCCCTGATGCAGCGGGTGGCCGACGCCCAGGTGGAGCTCGCCGGGCAGCTGGTGGACGAATGGAAGCGCCGCGAGATGGAGAAGATCGGGCAGGGCGCGGGCGCGTACGCCCAGCGGACCCCGTAGCCCGCGCGGGGGATTCGGCGCCGGGCGTCGTACATCGAAGCAGCATCGCACGGAAGCGCACGCCGCACGTTGAAAATCGATCCGTTCACACGCCGCGGGTCGGCCGTGCTCGCTATCGGGCACGGTCGACCCGTCTCCACGTCCCCACCCCCGCGCAGCGCACACCCGGAAGGCTGCTGCAAGAAGGGGCAGCGGATCCGGCGGTGAAATGGCGGATCGTGGGAAATCACCACGGGCTTCCGAACGGCGATGCGCGGATGAGCGAGCACGTCGGCCGCCGTGACATGCCATCGACGTCCAGGCCTGATCGCGGCAGACCATCGCCACACGAGGTGAAGCCGCGTGCGGATTTGATTGCCGGCGAGGACGCGCAACCGGGGCGAGACGCGGGGCACGCCGGCGCAGGCGCAACGAGGAGCATCAGCTCGCCCGGCGCGATCGGAAGCCGGTGGAGATCATCGGCTGGACGAAGACGATGGCGCACGCCGCGCCGGCGGCTGGAAGATCGCGCGGCCGATGCCGCTCGCGGGATCGTGTATCCCCGCCGCGAATCGTGTGGGTCTGACCTCGCTGCCGGGGCGGTAGGTTGCGCACAAAAAGACGGCCGTGCACTCCTGTGCACGGCCGGAGCCCACGACCCCGTGCGACTGCTTTTTACGGCGGCCCGCTGGGAGGGCCGGTACGAGGGAGACCGCGGTGCGGGTGGATCACCGCGGCCGATCACCGATACCCCCTTCCTCTGGAGCCGCGCTCCAGGTGGAAGGCGCGCTCCAGGGGAAAGCCCGGGTCGGGGCTCCCCAGCATCAGGATCTGCGGCTCCTGGCGATTCGGGAGCTCCGTCACCACGCGCTCCCGCATCTCGCGGTACAGGTCGCAGAACGTGCCGGGGAAGTTGCCCCCGTCCCACACCTCCAGCAAGTGGCGCGTGAACAGGCCCTCCTGCGCCTTCTCGTGCTCGCGCGCGGCGGCCAGCAGGAGCAAGCTCGCGTGGATCCCGTCCGTATCGAGCGGCGGCGCCCCGATGCACGAGCCCGTGTAGTCGGGCGGGCCGGCCGACCGGCTCCCCGAGCGGTAGACGGGTGCCTCCCCGCGCATCACCCGCCGCCGGCGCGAGGCATACCCCGTAGGCGAGGCATAATCCGTCGATAGGGCGCCTTTGTCGTCGCGGCAGTTGCCGGCGCTGTGGCAGCCGTCCGCCACCACCAGGATGCGGACGCCGGGCTGGAACAGCTGCCAGTAGCCGGCCATCTGGTCGTCGACGATCTCCCCATCGTACAGGCACCAGGTCTGGTCGGAGCCGCTCCGGTCGTCGCCGTCCTGGTCGGTCATGAAGCTGCCGTGGCCGGCGAAGGTGAAGAGCAGGATGTCGCCCCGGGTCATGGAGCCCGCCGCCGCGGTGAGCGCATCGTGCACGGCCCCGCGCGTCGCCTCCGGCCCCCGCAGCACCAGCATCGATTCGTAGCCGGCCTGCTCCGCCAGCCCGGCCATCTTCCAGGCCAGGCTCTCGCTGTTCTGCAGCCGGTAGTCGGCCATCCGCCCCTGGGAGGTGTTGACGCCGATGTGGATCGAAACGGCACGTGGCATGTCATGCTTCCTGGAAGGGGTGGCGCGCCGCCGCCCGGCGGGCGGCGGCGCGAAGAACGGCTCCGCGGATCAGGCGCCCACCACCGGGCTGGCACCGGCCACCAGGCAGTTGTGCGCGTAGAAGCCCGCGTCGGGCGGGATCTCCGGGCAGGCGCCCGACATGGCCGGGGCGTCCTCCAGCATCCCCGAGAAGCGGGGAAGGACGACGGACACGGGCTCGCCGAACAGGCTGTAGAAGGCGGAGAAGTGCTTGGGGTGCTCTCCGGGCGCGGGAAGCGGGTGCTCCTCCCACGCCAGCGGCTCCGGCGGAAGCTCCTGCGGCGTCTCGTGGAGGATCTCGATGCTCAGCAGGCCGTTGCGGGGGTACAGGGTGCCCATCCCGCGCGCCATCCCGCCGCCGCCCAGGGGCTGGGCCACCAGCGCCAGCGAGTCGCCGGGGAAGTCCGGGATCTCCCACTCCACCCGGTGCGCGATGGGGCGCAGCTCGCCCGGGCGCATCTCCCAGCACACGCCGGGCGCCACGCGCGTGATGCCGCCCGCGTGCAGGGTGACGCGCGCGGTCAGCTTCTTCTTGCTGTCGGGGCCCAGGTGGTCCGGGTCCACGGGCCGGCCCGTGATCTCCGCCAGGTTGACGATCTGGCTGCAGAGCGACGTGCCGGCCGTGTCGCCCTGGCCGATGGCCAGGGTGTGGCCCGTCAGCCGGGCCAGGGCGGGAACGCCCAGGGAGGGGCCGCCCTGCACCAGCGCCCCCGCGTCGTACACCACCACCGGGACGTGCCGGTCTTCGGGGCCGTGGTGGTGGTCGAACATCCCGGGCATCAGCACGTGCATGCGGCCGCCGCCGCTGGTGGTCTCGGGGACGAACAGGCACAGCCCCGAGAAGGTGATTCGAAGGGTGAAGGCCATGGGAGCATCCGATCCATGAAGGGGTGGAAGGTGCCATCGCCGGAAGCGTCCGGGGAGATGGCGGAGCCCTGGGCTCCTTGAGCGCGGATACATCTGAGGGACGCCCCTCCGGCCTTTTCACCACCCCGGCGGAACTCGTGGGTGGCGTAAGGGCGCGAAGCCCGCGGCGGCGTATTGATATGCGCCCCCGGGGCGGGTACTTTGACCGGAACCAAACCCCGTGCGGCGCGACCCTCCCTCCCCAGGTCCGGATGTCTGACCGGCTGAACGCGGAAGCCGTCTTCATCGAACATCTCGCCGTCATCGAGAGGGCGGCCGCCAAGGCGGGCCGCAGGTACAATCTGTGGGGCGACGATGCCGAGGACTTCGTCGCCTGGGTCAAGATGAAGCTGCTGGAGGACGACTACGCCGTCTTCCACAAGTTCCGCGGCGAGTCGAACTGGAAGACGTACATCACCACGGTCATCGTCCGCCACGCCTCGTCGTATTCGCGGGAGCGGCAGGGCCGCTGGCGTCCGTCGGCCGAGGCCGCCCGGCGCGGCCCCCCGGCGCCCGAGCTCGAGATGCTCGTCCGCCACTACGGGTACCCGCTCTCGCAGGCCGGCGAAAAGCTGCGCACCTCCGGCGCGACCACGCTCTCCGACACCGAGCTCGCGCGCCTTCTCCAGGCCCTCCCAGAGCGGGGGCCCATGCGCCCGGTGCGGGTTCCCGCCGAGCCGGTCCTGGAGGCGGCGCAGGCGCCGTCCCGCGCGGACGCGCGCCTGGCCCGGGCCGAGTCCGACGCCTGGCGCGGCGAGCTGACGGCCACGCTGCACCGCGCCCTGGAGCGGCTCACCCCGGACGAGCGGGTGATCGTGCGGCTGTACTACGGCGAGGAGCTCACCGTGGCCGACATCGCCCGGGCGCTGGACATCGAGCAGAAACCGCTGTACCGCCGCATCCCCAGGCTCCGCGACGCCCTGCGCGGGTACCTGGAGGAGCAGGGGATCTCCGCCGGGAAGGTCCGCTCGCTGCTGACGCGGGAGGACCCGTGACCTTCCCTTGGAGACTTTTCGTACGCGTGTCCGTCCAATCGCTTTGTACACCCAAAGCCGGAGGTGGCCGGTGAAGGAGCCCCGACTCGACGACGAGCGGCTCTCGGCGCTGCTCGCCGGTCGGCTGGAGGGCCCGGAGCGCGACGAGCTGCTGGCCCACCTGTCCACCGCCGACGAGGACCTGGAGGTCTTCGCCCATACCGCGGCGATCCTCCGCGAGATGGAGGAAGAGGACGCGCGGGAAGATCGAGGCGTGCGGGAGGAGGGGCCCGGCACGAAGGCGCCCCCCCCGCCGCCCCCCGAGACCCTCGTGCCGTCCATGTCCAGGAGCACGCGAGGCTGGCCTCGCAAGACCCCGCGATGGGCCGTTCTGTCGGCTGTCGCGGGGCTTGTCGTGCTCGGCTGGCTGGTGTGGCCCCGGAGCGGGGCGCCCGACGTGACTCCGCTGCGGCTGGCCATGGACGTCGGCGACGCCGGCCCCGGGCTCCCCTTCGACGCCTCCCGCCCCTCCCAGGGGATCCCGGGCGAGTCCACCCGCGGGGAAGGCGCCTCCGACGCGTCGCCGGAATCCGCCGCGCGGGCGGGCGCGTTCCTGGTCCGCCTCGCCCTCGCCGTCCAGGAAAGGGACTCGGCCGCGACTGCGACGCTCGCGCTCCAGGCGCAGCAGCGCTTCGATCCACAGGGGGGCCGCGCGCTCCAGGACATCCACGCGCGCGCCGGCGATCCCACCGCCGAGCTTCAGCCGCTGCTGGAGCAGGCGACGGAGCGGCTGGAGGATCGCCTGGACGCCGACTACCTGCGGGTGGGCGCCTGGACGGAGGCCGCCCGCCTGGCCGCCCGCCAGCGGAACGCCGCGTTCTTCCGCTCTCCCGACGGCGAGTCCATGCTCGGCTTTGCCGAAGGCCTCACGGAAGATGATGGGCGGGCGCGGGAGGCAGTCGCGGCGGTCCGGCGCCAGCTCCCCAGGGACGGGCGGGCGGACTGGGTCGCGCTGGAGACGGAGCTCGACGCCATGCTCGACGCCTTCGCGAGCTGAGCGGGCGCGGTTCGCCCATCCCGGCCCGTTCCGCGTGTCGTGGATCACCCTCCCACGTAGCGGAAGCCGGCCCACGCGGTGGAGGATGGATCCCGGCGGCGCATCTCCAGCTGCGCTTCCCGCAACGCGGCGGCGGGATCGCCGGACCTCAGGTACGCGCGGTGGAACACTTCCATCAGCGCCTTCGTGCTCTGGTCGTCCACCTTCCAAAGGCTCCCAACCACGCCGCCCACTCCCGCGGAGAGGAACGCGCCCGAGAGCCCCGCGAACCCGCCCGACCGGCCGTGCCGCGCCCGGATGGTGCTGCATGCCGACAGCACCACGAGCCGCACGCCACTCAGGTCCCACCGGCTGATGGTGTCTGCCTGAAGCCGTTCCTCGCCAGCCAGCACCAGGAAGGAGCGCCCGGGCCGCGTGTCGTCGAACACGGCGTGCCCGGCATAGTGGATCACGTCCACCCGGGGCGCGTACGCCCGCAGAGCGCCAAGGGAGGCGTTGGCGCCGGAGAGCGTGTCCGCCTTGGGATAGATGGCCCGCAGCGCCTCCATCTCCTCCCGCGCGCCCTCCAGCGCGTCCAGCGTGGGGTGTGCTCCGGAATCGAACTCGGGGTCGGCGACCAGCAGCGCGCGCGGGACGGACCGCTCCACTGCGGGTGCCCACCGGCTGGCGGCAGCCAGGCTGGAGGCGGAGCTCAGCACGTGGTCGTCCAGCAGGTACCGGCCGGTACGCGGATTCCGCAGCGCCTCGAACGGCACCCGACCGATCTCCCCGTCGGCGACGATGACCAGTGACGCGCCGGCGGGGATGTGCTTGAGCACCGGGCGCATCAGCCACCCGTGCAGGCGTTCCAGCAGGGGGCGCGCGACGGCCTCGCTCCCCGCCTCCTGTGCCCGCCCCACCTGCTCGATCACGAAAATCAGCGAATCGCGGCCCACGACCGCTGTATCCAGGGTCACCGAATCACCCCGTACGGTCCAGGCGAGCAGCGTGTCGCCGATCAGCGCGTATTCCAGCACCACTTTTCCGTCCGGGCCCCGGAGCCGTTCGCCAGGGGAGGGGCGCCGGCCCGTGCCGGGCACGAACGGAATCCTCCCGCGCTCGAGCACTTCGAGCGCCTGGCGCCTCCGCCCAGCACCCACGTGCAGCATCGCCAGTTTGTCGAATCGGCTCCTCGCCTGTTCGATCTGCGCGGAGCGAAGGTGGTAGTCCTGCTCCCGCTCCGATGCCCTCTCGATCTGCGCCGTGATGCTGTCCAGGTCGGCGTCCGCGCCTTGCAGGTCGCGCCGTGCAAGCCGGAGATCCGCGCGACGCATGAGCGCGACCTTCCACCACGGCCTGTTGTTTCGCGAGAAGTACTCGATTGCCGAATCGAGCTCGGCGGCCGGGCGGTTGCCGATGATGGCACGCGTGTGGATGAGGCGCACCCGACCGAGACTGTCCAGCGCCTGAAAACGCGCCGCCGCGGAGTCCAGGTCCACGTAGGCGCGGCTGGTGTCTCCTCTGGCCATGTAGAACTGGGCCCGCGACAGCAGCGCCTCCGGAAGCGTCGCGCGCACGGTCGTGACCTGGCGGGCAACGGCAACCCCTTCATCCTGGAGAACGAAGGCAGCGGACTCCATTCCGTCCTCGGCCGCGTGTCTCGCCAGGTCGAACATCAAGTTGTGCAGCCGCAGGGACCGACGATGAGAGCGCAGGGCATAGGCAGCCTGCTGCGCCATCCGGTATCCCGCCAGCGTATCGCCTTGCGCGTACGATAGGCTGGCTTCCATGGAGCGCATGGCGCCGTAGTTCTCCTCCTCGCCCAGCTGCTCGTAAATCCGCGCAGCCCGTGCGAAGTGTACCTGTGCATCCGCGAACTTTCCCACCGCTTTGAGCGCCATGCCCCACCTCCAATGGACGCGCGCGGCCAAAGCGGGGTAGCGGACGGTATCGATGTCGGCGAGCAGCGCATCCGGCGGATCGCTCACATGGAACTCACGAGCCCAGGCCACGAGCACGGGCGAGGAGGGCTGAGACTTCAGCACGTGCGCGAACGAGTGCTTGGCCGCCTCCCAATCCTCGTATAGCTGCACTTGCCCGCGCGCGTAAGCGGCGTGCGCGGTGGCCAGCTCGCGGGTGGCTGCGGGATCGCCGGCGGCCCCGTGGATCGCCTCCACCGCGTCCGTCAGCGAGGCGTCGCCGCCGCGACGGCTGGCGAGCGCCGCCCCCAGGCGGGACGCCAGTTCCAGCAGCGAATCCGCGCGCGCGGTGCTGTCGCCCAGCACCGCGCGCCCCCACGCGCCGAGCACGTCGTGCCATCCCTGCTGCCGTGCCTCCTGGGGATGCAGGGCCGCGTACGTCTCCACTTCCCGCACGGACGAGGATACGGTGGGGCTGTCCACAGAGGCAGAAAGCGCACGCAGACGCTCTCGCAACGCGCCCCGCCGCCCGCGCGCATCATTCGCCCATGGAGAGGTGCTGTCGACGGCCAGGTATGCACCCCAGGCGGACTCCGCGCTCGCAACGAGGTACAGCGCCTCCGAGGCAAGCGCGGCGTTGAAGAGCGCCGACGGGTTCCGCGGCTCAATATCCAGCGCGTCCTGCGCGTAGTTGAGAGACTCGAACAGGTCACGCTCGTTCTGGGTCTCCTGCGCCCGGAACAGGTGCACGGCGGAGAGGTCCACCAGCAGCGCAACGGAGTCCTCCTCCAGCCGGAGCGCCTCGGAGAGGTGCAGGATCGCCTCGTCCAGCGACGCCGGCTGCCGGTCCCACCAGAGCACCGCCGCCAGCGCGGAGGCCCGCAGCGAATCGGGAGAGAGGCTCACGCCGGCAGTCGCCAGCCGCTCCACCTTCTGCGGCACGTCGGCGACGTCCCCACAGTCCTCGCGCGGCACGGTCTCGGTGCTGTCGGCCGGGAGCGCGACCCGCGTGCACGGCCGGTGCTCGGTGGGCACGGAGAGACGTGCGGAAAAGGCGCGCTCCGGGTGGAGCCGCTCGAGTTCCCGCATCACGTCCGCGGGGCGGCTGCGGGCGTACGCAGCCCACGCAAGCAGCGCAACCACCGGAACGGAGAGCAACGCGACGAGACGTCTGGTCATTGTTGTCTACCACGGCGCGAGGCGGGGATTTGAGCCCGTTCCAGCACTGGTCGTGCGCAGGCGGAGCCCATCGACTGGAGCATGGAGGCACGGCGGACGGCCCGGGCCATCATGGCGGTACGTGGAGCATGGAGGGTACTGCACCGAAGCGGCACACAAGCTGGCCGGTCCGGCGCGCGAGCACAAGCTCTTCGTCCAACAGCGGGCCGTCGCTCTCGTGCAGCACTACTCAGACAATCAGCGCCATGATTTCGCTGGCAGACCCGGCCGTGCACTTCCCGCCCAGTCGATACGGGGTCCAGGAGCCGCGCCGCACCAGCAATCAGAAGGGGCGCATCCGGTTGCTCACCCGGATGCGCCCCTGATCCAACCCTCACCCGCCCGGCGATCCGCTACAGCGCCTTCACCTCCGCCACCAGCGTCTCCAGCGACTTCTTGGCGTCGCCGAAGAGCATCGCCGTCTTGGCGTCGTAGAACAGCTCGTTCTCCACGCCGCTGTAGCCGGCCGCCATGCTCCGCTTGAGCACGATCACGCTTCGCGCGTGGTCCACGTCCAGGATGGGCATCCCGTAGATGGGGGACGTGGGATCGGTGCGCGCGGCGGGGTTCACCACGTCGTTGGCGCCGATGACCAGCACCACATCCACCCGGTCGAACTGGTCGTTGATCTCGTCCAGGTCGAAGAGCCGGTCGTACGGGACGTTGGCCTCGGCCAGCAGCACGTTCATGTGCCCCGGCATCCGCCCGGCCACGGGGTGGATGGCGTACTTCACCTCCGCCCCGCGCTTCTCCAGCAGCGTGGCCAGCTCGCGCACCTGGTGCTGGCACTGCGCCACCGCCATCCCGTACCCCGGCACCACCACCACCTCGCGGCTGAACGCCAGCTGCACCGCCGCGTCCTCGGCGCTGGTGGAGCGCACCGGGCGGTCGGCCAGGGCGGCGGCCGCGCCGCTGGCCTCGGGCGCGGCGCCGAACGCGCCGAAGAGCACGTTGCCGAACGAGCGGTTCATGGCCTTGCTCATCAGGATGCTCAGCAGCAGCCCCGACGCCCCGTCCAGCGCCCCGCACACGATCAGCACCGTGTTGCCGATGGCGAACCCCGTGGCGCTCGCCGCCAGCCCCGCGTACGAGTTGAGCAGCGACACCACCACCGGCATGTCCGCCCCGCCGATGGGAAGCACCATCAGCACCCCGATGGCCAGCGCGCACGCCACCATCGCGTAGAACAGCACGGGATGATCGGGCTGGACGACCAGGAAGACGAAGATCCCCACCGTGGCCGCGAAGAGCGCCAGGTTGGCGGCGTTCTGACCGCGGTAGGTGATGGGCGTGCCGGTGATGAAGCCCTGCAGCTTCCCGAACGCCATGAAGCTGCCGGTGATGGTGATGGCGCCGAACAGCACCTCGAAGCCCAGCGCCGCCATGGTGGGGCGCGGCACGTCGCCGCGCAGCAGCCAGTACTCCGCGACGCCCACCAGCGTGGCCGCCAGCGCGCCGAACATGTGCGACACCGCGATGCGCTGCGGCATGGCCGTCATCGGCACGAACATCCCCAGCGGGTAGCCGATGGCCGTCCCCAGCAGCAGCCCGCCGATGATCCAGTCGTAGCGGACGATGTCGTGGTGCAGCAGCGTGCCGATGATGGCCAGCAGCATCCCCACCGCCGCCTGCTGCATCCCCCGCTGCGCCTTGTCGGGCCGGGTGAGCGAGCGCAGCCCCAGGATGAAGAGCGCGCCGGAGACCAGGTAGATGAGCTGGATGGCGGTATCGCGCACCCCGCCGCCCGCGGCCGCCACGTGGGCGCCGGCGGGGTCGACCTGCAGGAGGAGCCCCAGCATCAGCGGCTCCCTCCTTCCTGCTTCTCCCTGCCGTCGCCGCCGCCGGGGAGGCGGCTGCGGAACATCTTCAGCATGCGGTCGGTGATCAGGAACCCGCCCACCACGTTGACGGTGGCGGCCGTGACGGCGATGAAGCCCAGGATGGTGGCCACCAGCCCGTGGTTCGACCCCGCCAGCACCAGCGACCCCACCAGCGAGATCCCGGAGATGGCGTTGGTGGCGCTCATCAGCGGCGTGTGCAGCAGGGGCGGGACGCGGGTGATCACCTCGTACCCCACGAACGCGGCCAGCACGAAGACGAACAGGAGCGTGATGAGCATGGGAGAGCGGCGACTGGGGTGGTCCCGACAGGGCTCCCGCGAGAACGGGAGGGAAGGTGGATCTGCTTACCGCCGATTCCGCCGGCGGTCGGAAGCCTGGCTGTGAGTGGGCGACCGCGAGGACCGAGGATCTCCTCCGGCTTGATCTCATCGACATTGGTGTAAGTCGACGGTACTCCCGATGTCGATCTGCGCCGCGGGCCACTAGCGGACGTGCGTCACTTCCGCCGGGACTCGATCCTGGCGAACATCTCGTCCTCGTCCAGCGGCTTCAATTCCCCGCTGACGATCCGCTCCCGCCGGCGGCGAATCTCCCGGAGCCATGCATCACTGAGCGCGGGATCTCCATGGATGCGATCCACGGAGCCGGGATCCCGGACGTCCGGCCGACCCGCATCCGACGCCTTCCCGTCGCCGCCGCTCACGCCGGGACCTTCTCCAGCGCGGCGCGGACGCGGTCGCTGGTGACCTGGCCGCCGTGGGCGACGCACGAGCCCTTGAAGATCTCGTCGTCGAAGTCGCGGACGAAGGCGCCGTCCTTGACGAACTCGGCGATCATCTCGGCCACGGTGCGGGCGTACATCTGGCTGGCGTGCACCGGCATCTCGGAGGCCAGGTTCAGCGGCCCGAAGATCCGCACGCCCCCCGCCTCCACCACGTCGCCGCGGCGGGTGAGCGCGCAGTTCCCCCCGTTGGGCGCGGCAAGGTCCACGATCACCGAGCCGGGCGCCATCGCCGCCACCGCCTCCTCCGACACCAGCGGCGGCGCCGGCATCCCCGGCACCAGCGCCGTGCAGATCACCACGTCGGAGTCGCCCACGTGCGGCACCAGAAGCTCCAGCTGCCGGCGCTGGCGGTCGGCGTCCAGGGCGGCGGCGTATCCCCCCTGCCCTTCCGCCCCCGCCGTGTCCAGCTCCAGCTGCACGAACTTTCCTCCCACGGAGAGCACCTGCTCGGCCGCGGCGGCGCGCACGTCGTAGGCGGAGACCACCGCGCCCAGCCGCCGCGCCGTGGCGATGGCCTGCAGCCCGGCGACGCCGGCGCCCAGCACCAGCACCTTCGCCGGGCGGACGGTGCCGGCGGCGGTGGTGAGCAGCGGAAAGAACTTGGGGAGCGAGCCGGCGGCCAGGAGGACGGCGCGGTAGCCGGCCACGGTGGCCATGGCCGAGAGCGCGTCCATCTTCTGCGCGCGGGTGGTGCGCGGCACCATCTCCATGGCCAGCGCGGTGGCGCCCGTGGCGGCGATGCGGGCGATGGCGGGGGCGTCGTCCAGCGGGCGGAGGAAGCCGATCACCGTGTGCTCGGCGCCCAGCAGCGACAGGTCCTCGGGCGGGGGCCCCTGCACGCGCGCCACCACCTCCGCCGCGTACGCCTCCGTGCGGCCGGCGATGCGCGCGCCGGCCTCCTCGAAGGCGCGGTCGGAGGCGAACGCGCCCGCGCCGGCGCCGGACTCCACCACCACCTCCACGCCGGCCTTCACCAGGCGGGCGACCACGTCGGGAACCAGCGCGACGCGCCGCTCCAGCGGAGCGGTCTCCTTCGGCACACCTACGCGGACGGGCATGGAGGCACGCTGCGGGACGGAGGGATGGTCGGGATGGCTGTCCGCGTATAGTAGCGGCCCGCCCGCGCCGCGCAAAGTGTGATGATCGGGTCCCCCGCGCGGGCCGCCCTTGACCGCCGTCCGTCGCCCGGTGAATTGTACGCGCGTCCGTCCCGTCGTCCCTCCTCCGCCCGCCCCGTCCAGCCGATCTCCCGATGATCCCCATCGTCCCGCCCCGCGCCGGCAGCCGCCGCGGATGAGCAACGAAGAATACCTCTCCGTCCTCGTCTCCATCGTCGTCGGGCTGGGGATCTCGCACCTGCTGACCGGCGTGGGGAACCTGCTGGTGGACCGGGCGCGGGTGCGCTTCTACTGGGTGTGGGGCGCGTTCGTGCTCCTGGTCTTCATGGCGTACGTGCAGTTCTGGTGGGCCACCATCGGCCTGGGCGGCGAGGCGGTGCGCACCAACTTCTTCGGCTTCCTCTTCTTCATGCTCCCGCCCATTGGGCTCTTCCTGATGACGGTGCTGCTGCTGCCGGACTTCGAGGGCGAGGGGACCATCGACCTGCGGCGCCACTACTTCGCCAACCACCGCTGGTTCTTCGGGATCGGCGCGCTGGTCCCGCTGCTGTCGGCGATCCGGGCGGTGGTGCTGAGCGGCGACCCCATCACCGAGCTGGACCGCCTCTTCGACGCGGCCTTCATCACGCTCCTGCTCACGGGCGCCGTCTCGCGGAGTCCCCGCGTCCACGCCGTTCTCGCCACCATCAGCCTGGCCGCGTTCCTGGCGATGATCGTGACGACGTCACTGACGCCGGGGTGAGGACGGGAACGTGCGAAGGTGCGGAAGTGCGGAAGTGCGGAAGTGCGGAAGTGCGGAAGTGCGGAAGTGCACCGGGGATTTTCGTCCCGACGCCATTACGTCAGGGACCAAGCACCAAGGACTGAGGACTTCTTTTCCATGACCGAGATCGAACGCATCACCGACCAGCTGGAGCGTGTCTTCCAGGGCGACCCCTGGTACGGCTCCAACACCATGGACTTGCTGGACGGCGTCACCGCCGCGCAGGCCGCCAGCCGGCCGATCGCCGATGCGCACACCGCGTGGGAGATCGTGCTGCACATGACCTCGTGGAACCGCGAGGTGCTGCGGCGGCTGCGGACGGGCGTCTCGCGAGAGCCGGAGGGCGGCGACTGGCCGGAGCCGGCGGAGATGACGGCGGACCGCTGGGCCGCCGACGTCGAGGCGCTGGCGCGATCGTTCCGCGACCTGATCGCGGCCGCGCGCGACCTGCCGGAGGAGCGGCTGGAGGCCGTGCTGGGGGACGAGCGCGACCGGCCGATGGGGAGCGGCGTGTCGCACTACGTCCTGCTGCACGGCGTCGTCCAGCACAACGTGGCGCACACCGCGCAGATCGGGCTGCTCCGGAAAGCCTTCATCCATCCCTGACACTTTCGCCGACTCTGGCTCCACGGGCCCGCGCCAGCTACCATGGTACTTCGGCCTCTGACCAACGAACCGGGACGGAACGCGCGTGCCGACAGACTACGTCAGTCGAGTGCGGAAGCTCGATTGGGAAGGATTGCGGTCGCTGTGGGAGAAGATCGATAGGCGCTCGACGCCTCGCTGGGGTAAGGGAAAGGCATTGGAACACCTCGTGCTGCGGGGCTTCGAGCTGGGAGGTGCGACGGTTCGCTGGCCTTACGAAGTTCCCATGGCGGGGGAGACGGTGGAGCAGATCGACGGGGCGATCCACAGCGGCGGATTGTCGTGCCTGGTCGAGTGCAAGGATGCCGGGGTGCCGGTTAACGTCGAGCCGATCGCGAAGCTGCGCAACCAGCTGCTGCGCCGTCACGGCGGCTCGATCGGGCTGGTGTTCAGCACGAACGGGTTCACGCCCCCGGCGCTCACGCTGGCGCGGTTCCTGGCTCCGCAGATCGTGCTGCTGTGGAGCGGACAGGAGATCGAGTTCCTGTTGCAACGGGAGGACTTCTGCTCGGCGCTGCTGAAGAAGTACCAGTACTCGGTCGAGACCGGCCTGCCCACCTACGACACCCGTGTGGAGGAACTCGGATGACGTGCCGTTTGGTCGCCGAAGGAAAGTTCGACGCGCAGCTCCTCCAGCGGATCCTGGACGCCAACCAGGTGCGCGGCTTCTCCGTCAGCGCGGCCGGGGGGAAGTCCACCGCCGCCTCGTTCGCCATGTCCGTCCTCGCGAGCCGGCGGGAGCCGGTCGCGCTGGTGCTGGACGCCGACACGTCGGACCAGCGCGCGGTCGAGGAGCAGGAGCGCATCTACTACGACCTGCTCCACTCCGTCTCGCGCACGACGCCGTTCAAGATCTTCTCGGCCGTCCCGGCGCTCGAGGTGGTCCTGTTCTCGGATCGGGAGATCCTGTCCAAGATCGTCGGCGTGGCCGTTTCCGACCTGCAAGCCCGCGACGCCGAGGATCGGCCCAAACAGGTGCTGAACGCGCTTCTCAAACAAGCGGGAGCGCAGGACAACCCCATCGCGCTGCTCCAGAAGATCGACGGTGAGGCAGGACGGCGCCTGGCGAAGCACCCTCTCTTGAAGTCACTTATCAGCTTCGTGAAAAAGCCCGCGTCGTGGACTCCGGAAGGCCTCGCGGCCTGATTGGGCACAGCGGCTCGGACGAAGCAGTGAGCAGAGGGCGGCGCTCGCGCTGATCGAAGGGGACCTGGCGGCTCTCCGTCGGCCCGTGCCCCACTTGACGGCGAGGCGCGGGTGTTCCGACCTTTGGAAACCCCTTACGCGCCCCGCCATGCACCGCGGGAACCGGTGAGCGGGGCGCGGGGTCGTAGACAGTCTCGCCGCTCCCCACCGTCCCACGCACCGTGGAGTCCGCCATGCCGCGCAGCCGCATCTACCGAGACGTCACCGAGACCGTCGGCGACACGCCGCTGATCCAGCTCAACCGCCTCACGGCCGGCCTCCCCGGGCGCGTGGTGGTCAAGCACGAGGGGTTCAACCCCTTCAACTCCGTCAAGGACCGCATCGGCGCCGCCATGGTGGACGACGCCGTGGCGCGCGGCGTCCTGCGCCCCGGGATGGTCATCGTGGAGCCCACCAGCGGCAACACGGGGATCGGGATCGCGTACGTGGCGGCGGCGCGCGGCTTCCGCTGCATCCTGGCCATGCCGGAGACCATGACGGTGGAGCGCCGCAACATGCTGCGCGCGCTGGGCTGCCGCGTGGTGCTCACCGAGGGGCCCAGGGGGATGAAGGGCGCCATCGCCCGCGCCGAGGAGATCGCCGCGCGGCTGGGCGACCGCGCCTGGATGCCGCGCCAGTTCGACAACCCCGCCAACCCCGACATCCACTACCGCACCACCGGGCCGGAGATCTGGGAGGACACGCGGGGGAAGATCGACATCTTCGTCTCCGGCGTGGGGACGGGCGGCACCATCACCGGCGCGGGGCGCTACCTGCGCGAGAAGAAGGCGGACATCCGCATCGTGGCCGTGGAGCCGGTGGAGAGCCCGGTCCTTTCGGGCGGGGCGCCGGGGCCGCACAAGCAGCAGGGGATCGGCGCGGGGTTCGTCCCCGGCAACCTGGACACGGCCATCTACGACGAGGTCGTCCAGGTCACCAACGACGACGCCATCGCCACGGCGCGGCGGCTGGCGCGCGAGGAGGCCATCTTCGCGGGGATCTCCACCGGCTCCATCACCTGGGCGGCGCTGCAGATCGCCGCGCGGCCGGAGAGCGAGGGAAAGCTGATCGTCTCCATCACCTGCGACTTCGGCGAGCGCTACCTCAGCAACCCCGTCTACGCCGACCTCCCCGACGCCGACTTCGCCGACGTGGAGGACGCCCTCGCCCAGCCCGAGCCCGTCTCCGCCTGAACATCGAATTCGGGAGATCAGGATCGGGAGATGGAGGTTGATCGATCGTCGAAAGATCGTGTTCGGGCGATGATGATCGACGGATGACGCGAAGGCCCGCGCGAGGTGCGCGGGCCTTCGTTGTTGTCGGGAGAAGCGGATCCCGGCGAGCAACCCGCCGCGATGCGCTTCCGGCTCCGTTCTACGGCCTCACGGTGAGCTCCGTCCGGTAGCCCGCGGCCTGCGCCTGCGCCGCGTCGAGCGACGCGACGTGGCCGGCGGAGTCCGACACGCGGAGATAGTCCAGGCGCCACGCCCCCGCGTAACCGTACGGGAAGTGCAGATCGCACTGGAACGTGCGGCTGGTGGCCGGCGGGGTGTTGGCGATGCACCTCTGCGGAAGCGAATCGGACACGCGCCGGAACTGCACCTCCATCTCCCGGACGCCGGCCGGCGCGTCCCTGGCCGTCGCCGTGACCGACACCGCCTCCACCCCGTCGGCCGCCACGGTGTCGGGAGGGAAGGAAAACGCGGTGATGACGGGAACCGTGGTGTCCGGCTGCACCTTCAGCTGCCACGGGAAGCCGCGGCTCGCCAGCTCGTCGCGGGTCACCTCCGCGAGGTTCCCGTTGCCGTCCTTGATCAGGACCCGCGCCTCCAGGCGCTCGCTTCGGATGAACGCGGGAACCAGCATCCTGCAGCGGAAGACACCGTCGTGGCGGGTCCCGCTCCTCAACACCCTGGTGTTGCAGCCCTGGCTGGGTCCCCCGGCGCCGTCGGAGAACACCGTCATCACCTCCGCGACGCCCGAGTCCGCGTCGGCCGCGCCCACGTCGATGGTGAGGGTGTCCGTCACGACTCCCACCGAATCGGGGGAGAAGGTGAAGCTCGTCAGCGCGGGGAGGATGTAGTCGAACAGGGGGCCGCGCACGTAGATGGTGGAGCGCACGCCGGCGGCGTCGAGTTCGAGATGAGTCAGCTGTCGGATGGATTCGTACCCCCTCGCGGTCACGAGGCGCAGCTGCCAGACCCCGCCCGGCGACCCGGCCGGGAAGCCGATCCTGCAGGAGAACACGCCGGCGGTCCGCGTCCCGGAGGCCGGAGCCCCGCTCGTGCATCTCCGCGGCTCCTGCCCGGTGATGAACGGCTCGAACTCCACCTGCACCGACTCCATTCCCCGGGGCTCGCTCACGGCCACGCTGACCGTCACCGAGTCCACGCCGTCGTTGTCCACCAGCGTCGGGGAGACGTCCACCGCCGCGATCGAGGGAGCATCGTGGTCGCCCCCCGCGGCCGACACGTACACGCGCACCACCCCCCTCCGCCCTCCGCTCGTGGCGGTGACATCCAGGATCACCCCGTCCTGGCCGAACAGCACTTCGTGCGCGGTCACCCGCCCCGTCGAGTCCACGGTTGCGCGGATCCCGTCGCTCGACACCGTCCACGTCACCTTCGCGCCCGCCACCGGCTCCCCGGTGACCGAGCGGACGACGGCGTTCAGCCGCAGCGACTGGCCCACCCGCATCGACGGCGCCACCGGCGTCAGGCTCACCCACCCCTCCTCGCGGAGCACCGGCGCGGCCACGTAGACGGTGAAGGCGAAGGAGACGACGGTGGAGGGAACCGCGAACCGCCACTCCTTCGGCGCGGTGGTGTCCCCCGGCGCCAGGATCCCCGGGTACCGGATGTAGCTCTGCCCCCCCTGCGTGAACGTCTCCGTCCCGTCCGCGCTCTCCACCGTCACCGACCCGGTCCCGGCGGTCACGGTCGGCCCGCTCGCGAAGAACACGCGCACGCCGGCCGGATCGGGAAGCAGTCCGTCGGCCGTCCCCAGCATCTGCGACGCGAGGTTCTCCACCGTCACGTCCGAGCGGAGGATGCCGGCGCCCGCGTCGTAGGCCGTGCCGCTCGACGCCAGCCGCACGTTCACCCCCTGACCGCCCAGGATGGTGGTCCTCGCCCCCGCGGCCGTCTCCGGCCGCGCGGGCCGGCACGCGAGCGTCGACGCGCGCACGTCCACCGCGCAGCTCAGCGCCCCGTGCGACTCCGCGGGGGCGGCGATGGGCCCGGGCGCCGCGGCGGGGTTGGAGTCGACGCAGGCGGCGGCGGCGAGGAGCACGCCGCAGAACGCCGCGCGCAGGCGTACCGTGGGGGTCATCAGCGGATTTCAGGAAACGGGAGAGGTCGGACGCGAGCCGCCGGGCGTGGCAAGGAACGGCGTGTTACGGATTCCATAGTAAGCTGGAATCAGCGGCGCCCGCAACGATGACGGATCGCCATCTCCCCTCCTCCCGCGTCCGGGGACGGCTTCCGCAACGGGTGGATTCCGTCTCCGGAGCAGGCACCCGACGCGATCGACCGGCGTCCGGCTTCGGCGTGACGGCGCTATCCGCGCTCCCCGTCGATCAGCGCGGCGAAGCCCTCCCGGAAGGTGGGGTAGCGATGGGCGTAGCCGGTTGAGACGAGGCGGTCGCTGGCGCAGCGCTTGTTGCTGCGGCTGCGGCGGCGGGTGTCGGCGGCGTCGGGGTGGATCGGAGGATCGGGGAGGCCGAGGCGGTCGGCGATCCAGCGGTAGACGTCGCAGAGGGCGGCGGGCTCGCGGTCCACGCCCAGATAGACGGATTCCGGCGCGTCGATCGCCATCAGGTGGCGGAGGGCGCCGGCGGCGTCGTCGCGGTGGATGCGGTTGGTCCAGCTGGGCTCGGGCGAGCACCCGGCCTTCCCTTCCCTCACCTTCTCCACCAGGCTCGCGCGGCCGGGGCCGTAGATGCCGCCCAGGCGCAGGACCGTCGCCGGGAACGGGCCCGACAGGAAGACGCGCTCTCCCTCCAGCATCCGCGTCCCCGAGAACCCCGCCGGCTCCGTCGGCGAATCCTCGTCCACCCGCTCCCCGTCCTCCTGGCCGTAGACGCCGGTGCTGGACGTGAAGAGCACCCGGCGCGGCCGCTGGCCCTGCGCGGCGAGCGCGGCGAGGAGGTGGCGCGGGCCGTCGACGTAGGCGGCGCGGTACGCCTCGTCCGTGCTCGCGTCCGCCGTCGCCGCGTAGGCGACGAAGTCGAGGGCGGGCGGGAGATCGGCGAGGGTGGCGGGGTCGCGGAGGTCGGCGGGGAACGGGTGCACGCCGGGGGGGAGCGCGGCGGGACTGCGGCGCATCCCCCATACCTCGTGGCCGTCGTCCGCCAGCATCCCGGCGAGCGCCGAGCCCACGTAGCCGCACCCGGCAATCAGCACGCGCGCCATTCGGAATCCGTGTCTGGGGTGGATCTGGATCGTCCCGGCAAAACTTATCGCCGCGGCGTGCGTATGCACACTTCCGTTCGCCGCCGCGATCCCGTACCGTTACGGTCGCAGGCCCCCGATCAGATCCGCACCGACCTCTCGAACACCCCGATGAGCATCTTTTTCTGGATCGCGATGATGATCGTCTGCGGCAAGCTCGCCGACGGCGCCTCGGAGCTGATGAAGGCGCGCGCCAGCCGCATCTCGCGCGGCGGCGACCCGGGCGAGATCGACCGCCTGCGCGGCGAGGTGCAGGCGCTGAACGACCGCCTGGACGTCACCGAGCGCGCCGCCCTCAGCGCGGACGAAAAGGTGCGCTTCATGGAGCGCCTCCTGGCCTCGCCCGCCCCCGCTCCCGCCGCCCATCCGTCCGCCGAGGCGCCCCGCCCGCCGAACGTCGCGCCCATGGCCTGACGCGCGGCCGTTCCCCATCGCGCGCTCTTCCGTCACTCCGACGGGGAGCGCCCGGAACTTCGTGAAGGGTGCGGATGGTATCACGCCCGCTCCAGTGGGTGCGGGTCACCCTCCATCCGGACACCATCATGCGCTCGCTTCTCCTCCTTCCCCTCCTGGCGCTCTCCGCGGCCGCGCCGGCCGCCTCCCAGGCCATCCTCGTCCCCCTCCGCTGCACCGGCGACTGCCCGGCGCCCGGCCGCCTTCCGCGCGCGCTCGCCAGCGACACCACGGGCCTGAGCGCGGTGCTGAGCCGCGGCAGCGCGCGGTCGGCGGTGCACTTCGCCTTCCGCAACGACACGGACGGCGTCGTCGACGGCGCCCTCTTCCTCCCGCTCCCGGCGGACGCGATCGTCACCACGGTCGCCGTCAACCCGCTGGGCGGCCAGACCACGCAGTACGGCGACTGGAGCCGCGACGAGGAGTCGCGCTGGGTGCTCGAGGGCGTCCTGCGGGACCGGCCGTCGCCCGGGCTGCGGGCGTACCGGGGCGCGCGCGTCCTCCACGCGCCCATCCTCGACATCCCCGCGCGCGGGGTCATGGTGGTGAGCGTCCACTACACGCAGCCGCTCCGCGAGGCGGACGGAAGCGTGGCGTACGCCTATCCGCTCTCGGTGGGGGGAGACGGGCCGCCCGCCGGCCCCTTCAAGGCGGTGGTGACGGTGGAGTCGGAGGCGGGCTTCCGCGCGCTGTCGTCGCCCAGCCACGAGCTGGACGTGCGCTGGGGATCGGAGCAGGTGCGCTGCCCCTGCGGCTCCCGCTGCGGCACCACGGGCGCCGAGTCGCACCGCATCAAGCACGTCCGTGCGAGCGGGGACGGCGATCGGCGGCGGAAGGCGTTCGAGCTGGTCTACACCCTCATCCCTCCCGGGAGCCCGGACGCCGTCTTCCCGCCGCGCGACCCGGTCTGCTGATCCGGTGGATCGGCGGATGCAAACGCAGCCGCCCCGGCGCCCATCTCCCGGCGCCGGGGCGGAATCGTATCGCAGCGACGTCGATCCGCCGATCGCGAGGATGCGGCGGACGGAACTCCGCTGATGGTGCGGATGGTATCAGGCCCGCTCCGAAGTACGGGCCTTCCCTTTCATCCGGACTCCACCATGCGCCCGATACTCCTTCTCCCCGCCCTCGCGCTCTCCGCGGCCGCGCCGGCCGCCTCCCAGTCCATCCTCGTTCCCGTCCGCTGCCACGGCGAGTGCCCGGCGCCGGACCGACTGCCGCGCGCCCTTCCCGCGGACACCGTGCAGGTGTGGGCGAACGTGGAGCGCGGCGCGGCCACCACCGTGGTGCACCACGTCTTCCGCAACGAGACGGGGGGCGCGATCGACGGCGCCCTCTTCTTCCCGCTCCCGGACGACGCGAAGATCTCGCACGTCAGCGTGTACCCGGAAGGCGGCCAGCTCACGCAGTACGACGACTGGAGCGGCGACCAGGAATCGCGCTGGATCCTGGAGGGGATGGCGCGCGAGCGGCCCCGGTCGGGGCTGCGGGCGTACCTGGGCCGGCGCGTGCTGCACGCGCCCGTGCTCGACATCCCCGCGCGCGGCGTGATGATCGTCCGACTCGAGTACAGGCAGACGCTCCGCGAGACGGCGGACGGGCTGGCGTACGCCTATCCGCTCTCCGCCGGCGGGGACGCGCCGCCCATCGAGGGGCTGTCGCTGGGGCTGCAGATCAAGACGGAGGCGGGATTCCGCGCCGTCGCCTCGCCCAGCCACGACGTGGCGCTGGGATGGGGATCGGAGGCGGTGCGCTGCCCGCCCACGCACCGCTGCGGCTACCGCGGCGCCGAATCGCGCCGCATCCGGGTGGTGCGGATGCGCGGAGGGGCCGAGGCGCGCCGGCGCGACTTCCACCTGGTCTACACGCCCACGCCCCCGGGCGCCCCCGACGCCGTCTCCCGGCCGCCGGACCCGCCCGCCACCCTCGACCGCCAGTAGCCGACCCCCGCCGATCGACTTCCGTCGATCCGCGTCGATCCGGGAGGGTGGATGATTCGGGAAGGTGGATGAAATGCGGCCGCCCCGGCGCCGATCTCTCGGCGCCGGGGCGGCATCTATCGCGCAACCGTGAAGGTCTGGAGGGCCGAGCCGCGCGTCAGGATTCGGCCAGGACCGCGGGCTCGGCCGCCTCGACCTCCACCTGCACCAGGTGCGAGGCCGAGTTGCGCGCCGTCACGGTGAGCGGCGCAAGCTGGCAGGGGTTCGCGGCGCTGCCGCACCCGGAGAGCCCGATGGTCGCCTTCGCCGGGGCCAGCGCCGCGTCCAGGCCGGCGTACGCCGCCAGGGTGAGCGCGAAGGAGGCGAAGAGGATGCGCACGGAGGAGATGGTCTTGTTGGTCATATGGCCCTCGTCTTTCGTCGTGTCGGGTTATCAGGGTTGCGGTGCAGCGCTTCAGCGTTCTGCACGCCAGCTATGACGAGAGGAGTTGTGAAAAGGTTTTACCGGGGACCATTAACCGGAGATTAAGCGGCGAGCGCGGGTGCGGCATTCCTGCCGCACCCGCGCTCCAAGTCGTTACGCCGCATCCGCTTGTCTGACAGGTCGATCGATCCCCACCCGCTCGTAGACTTCGGGCTTGAGCCGCTCCCAGTGCTCGCGGAGCACCTCGGAGGCGGGCCGGTCGTACCATTTCCAGGGGAGATCGTGGTCGTTCAGCCCCGCGAAGTGTACCCCGGATGTCCCAACGTGCGGGAGATGCGGGGGAAACGGGGAGCAGATGGAGACCTCGTCCACGCCGACGACCACGGGCGGCTTGCGGCGGGAGACGGCGGCCACCTGCAGCCCCTGCTCGTCCAGCTCGCTCGTCATCACCACGGGGCTCTCCGCCAGGATGGCCGAGAGCTCGTCCGCCAGCGGAAAGCGCGGCGGGAGGCCGCGGATGCCGGCGTTGCGCGGCTCGCCGCCCGCGTAGCGCGAGAAGGCGCCGTGGCAGGCGGCCACGTCGGCGGCGATCAGGCAGCGCTCCTCGTCCCCCGCCTCCAGCCAGCCGCGGATGGACTCCGGCATCCGCCAGAGGATGCAGTCGTTGTCGAAGGCGATCTCCCAGCGCTCCGGGTGCGCGTGCAGCGGATCGAACTCGGTGGGCGCACGCTTCACGGCGCGGGCTCGCTGCGGCCGAGGCCGGGTGGTGCGCGACGGGGCTCGCTCGGGGCTCGGCTAGATTCCTCGGGAGGCCGGCACGGGATGGTGTGGAGGCGAGTTCGGTGCATCGGCCTCCGCTCGGAATGACAATCTCTCGTCCCGAAGCTTCTCTGCGTGGGCAGGCCGTTGCGGCCTCGACTTTCTCGACGCTGCCGCGCCCGGGCCTCGCTGCTTCCCCGGCTAGATCCCACGGCCCTGCGGTCGACTGCGTGCGGGCGAGTTCCGTTCGGCCGGGGTTCAGGATGACTGCTAACGACAACGGATCACGGAAGATACATAGTTGGTGGTGCACGTAGGCCGCTCCCTCGCACGAAAGGCGGGGCAGCTACCTCCACCGGGACCGGGGAGGTGGCGGCTCTCAGGCCGCCGGAGGGGGCGCGGGGCCGCGGGCACGCGCCGACGCCTGCTCCCACGCCGAACAAACGAAGCGCGGCCCAGCTCTCCGGAGCGGGGCCGCGCTTCGATCATCGTCCTCCACCGACCGTCGCCTACGAGGCGTAGCGGCGGGTCATGCGGGCGCAGAAGTCGGCGAACTCGTCGACGACCTGCGGGGGGCTGGTGTGGTGCGGGACCAGGCCGCGGCACTCGGGGGTGAAGCAGAAGGTGAGCGTCACGTCGAAGTCCTCCAGCGCCTTCATCTGCCGGTCGAACCAGGGGAGCGCGTCGCGGTCGTGGTCGTCGCTCCAGGCCAGGCCCGTGCGCAGCTTCTTCACCCCCATCCGCTTCAGCCAGCGCACGGCGTCGTCCAGCCGCGGGTCGTCGAAGTGGAACCACTGGCAGAGCCCCAGCTCCCCCGCGTACTCGGCGTACTGCGCCAGCGCCCGCTTGGGCGTCCCGTCCGGCCGGATCAGCCCCATGTGGAAGTGGCGGAAGTACGACGAGCCCTCGCGCTCCTTGTGGCGCGTGGTGGCCCCCCACGCCTGCGGGAGGTCGAAGAGCGAGTACCAGTGCACCCGATCGACCCGCCCCAGCAGCAGCTCCGCCGTGCGCTTCAGCCCCAGCCGCTGCACCTCCTCGTTGGCGTAGGTGGAGACCCCCACCTCCGTCACCCAGATCGGCTTGTCCGTCACGTCGCGCACGGACTGCAGCTTGTGGGGCCAGTCGTCCACGCTCCACAGGTTCCAGTCCAGCGGAAAGCCGTGGATGGCCACCACGTCCACCGCGTCCAGCGCCCCCTGCCCCGCCATGTTGCCGATCCACCCCGGGTCGATCGGCGACATCCCGCCCAGCACCCGCAGCACGCCCGGGTTCTCCGCGCGCACCGCCGCGCCGGCGAGCTTCACCATGTCCGCGTAGATCGTCCACCCCCGGTCGAGCCCCGCGTCCCAGTGGGACATGTTGTTGGGCTCGTTCCAGAGCATCACCGCCTCGATCACCGCCTCACCCCTTCCGCGCGGGGTAGACGGCGCGCGGCTCCCCATCGACGATCGTCCCACGGCGGCAGAGGTAGACCTCCTGCTCCGGGTGGTCCACGATCTCGAAGCCCGCGCTCCGCAGCATGGCCTCCGCCCCCGCCGCGTTGGGGATCCACCAGTTGGTGGGATCGTTGGCGTAGCGGTGCTCCACGAAGAACATCTTGGGCCACCCCGGGCGGTCGAAGAGCTCCGTCTCCCAGAACTCGTGGTCGGCCTCCGGATTCTCGATCTCCTCCGAGCCGCGCTGCATGCTCTGGAAGAGGAGGAGGTCGCCCACCACGTGCTCGTACAGGAGATCGAGGGCGAGCAGCGGGTGGCGCAGGTGGTAGAGGACGCCCATGAAGATGACGAAGTCGAACTTCTCCCCCAGCGCCGCCACGTCGTAGACGGAGAGCCTGGCGAACTCGATGTCCAGCCCGTTGACCTCCGCGGCGAAGCGGGCCTGCGAGAGGTAGAGGTCCTCGCTGTCGATCCCCACCACCCGCTCGGCGCCGCGGCGCTTCATCTCCATGGAGTAGAAGCCGGCGTTGCAGCCGATGTCCAGCACCGTCTTCCCCGTGAGGTCGGTGGGGATGGCGTGCGCGAAGTTGCGCCACTTCATGCTGGGGTAGTCGCCCAGGAAGTGGTCGGGAGCCGTCCGGACGCCCTTGAGGTCCAGGTTGTGGAACCAGGGGCGCAGCGCCTCCACGCGCTCACGGATCCGCTCGGGCGTCTGCGTCTCCGCATCCACGGTGGTCGTCATCCTCGTCTCGCTCCTGTCGTCGTCGAAAGATCAGTCGAAAAGATCAGGTGAGTGCCACGCCGCCCGCGTCGCGGCGCCACGGCTCGGGCTCCACCACGCACGAGCCGCCCCCGGCCGCGGGGCGCTCCTCCAGCACGTGGATGGCCTCGCGGTAGCCGTGCAGCGTCCCCACGTCAACGTACGCCTCGCCGGCCGGGACGGCGAGCGCCTCCCCGCCCCGCGCCAGCCACGCGTTCACCAGCGTGCCGATGTACTCGTCCTGCTTCCCCCGCTCCTCCCAGAGATCGTGCAGCTCGGCCAGGACGCGCGCGGGGAGCTTGAAGGCACCCCAGATCCACTTGGAGGTCGCGCCGGGCTGCTTGACCTGGATCTCCCGTACCCGCCCCGCCTGGTCGCACACCACCGCGTCGAAGAACTCGGGGCGCTCCACGGGGAAGAGGAGAAAGGAGAAGACGCCGTCCGGGAGGCGGAGGAAGCCGTCCTCCGGGAACCAGAGGGTGTCCGGGAGCCCCACCAGCACGTCCTCGGCCGGGTTGAGGAAGGGGAGCGCGCGGAAGATGGAGTCGCAGAGGCCCGCGGGCTTCGGCTGCACCACGTACGCGATCTGCGCGCCGCCCACGGCGCCGCCGTAGTAGCCCAGGATGTCGCCCTTTCCCGGGGAGATGACGAAGCAGACCTTGTCGGCGCCGCCGCGCACCATCCGCTCCACCAGGTACTCGCTCACCGCCCGGGGCCGCTCCACCCCGTCCTCGTCCTCGCGGCTCCCCACCGGAAGGAGCTCCTTGCTGAAGGCGAGCGGCTGGATGCGCGTTCCCGCGCCCGCCGCCGGTACGATTCCCCACATCTTCACACCTCCATCGCCAGTTCGCCTTCCGTCTGGACCGCGCCCCGCCACGGCTCGGCGCCGCGCCGCGCGTCGTCCAGCGCCGCCTCCAGCTCCATCGCCCGCCGCTCGGAGGTGTGCTCCGCCAGCGTCCGCTCCCGCGCCGCCCGGGCGATGCGCGCCAGCCGCTCGGGAGATGCGGAGATGGCCTCCATCGCCTCCTCCGTGGTGGTCGCCACCAGGATCTCCTCGCCGGGGGTGAAGAAGGCGTCCAGCCCCTCCCACCGGTCGGAGAGGATGGGCACCCCGCACGCCGAAGCCTCGAAGAGCCGCCCGGACGGGCACCACCCCATCTCCGCCATCGCCCGGCGCGTCACGTTGAGGGTGAGCGCGGAGGAGCACAGGAAGGCGGGGTGCTCCGGCGGCGGCAGGTGCCGGCTGAACCACACGTTGCTCGTCCAGGGAAAGTCCTGGGGATACTGCGCGCCGGCCAGGGCGAAGACGCGCTCCGGCATCCGCCGCGCGGGCTCCAGGAAGAGCGCCTCCAGCGCGGCCTGCCGATCCTCCGCGTACGTGCCGAGATACGAGAGGTCCGCCTTCCGCGCCTCCAGCGGCGGGACGGGGCGGTGGACGTCGGGGTCCACGTGCCCGTACAGCGGCGCCACGCGTCGCGCGCCCAGCCGCTCGCGGAGCGCGTCGAGCGCGCGGCCGCCGGTGTAGCTGAGCACCAGGTCGAAGCCCCCCAGCCCCTCGGGCGGGAGATAGGAGACGTCGCGCCCCGAGTCCAGCGCGTCCAGCGTCACCGGCGTGTCCAGGTCGTAGAAGGCGCGCACCGCGGCGGGCGAGTCCAGCGCCAGCGCGGAGGCCGCGACGCCGTCGGCGCAGTACGAGGTGACCATGGCCACGTCGGCGTCGGCCAGCTCGCGGCGGGCGCGGGGGAGGACGCTTTCCCAGTCGGGATACAGCACCAGCTCGCCGCCGGGGATCTCCCACAGGTCGCGGGTGCCGGCGTAGTAGGGCACGTCGCGCTCGAAGAAGACCACGCGGTGCCCGCGGGCGATCAGCGCGCGGCAGAGCCCCCGCCAGAGGGTGGCGTGACCGTTGCCCCAGCTGGAGCTGATGGTGAGTCCGAAGATGACCAGCTTCATCGCGACGCCGCGGGTGAAGTGCGCGGAGTGTACGGGGACCTGCGCAGGATGTCCGGCATGGGCGAGGGTGCGGGTGGACCGTGTCGAGCGTGGGCCGCCCCGATGCAGAACCCATTCCATCCAGCATCATCTACCTTGCTGCCGCGCGCTCCCGGTGCGATGCTGTTACATCCCAGCATCTACAACGAAGAAGCCCCCATCGGCGCCCATCGTGGACACGCAATGATGCCCGCAATGGGCAAGTGAATGGAGCGGTGGGATTTGCCGGTATCGGGCGAATGAATTCGCCGCAACGAACACACGAAGTCCGCCTTCGCGGACTGCCGGCTTCGGTGCGGGCTCCGCGATCGTGCGGAGCGGGGCTTGACCGCATGCCCGGCTGGTCCCGCGGCCACGCACCGGGGGCGGCGGCCGGAAGCGTCGAGGTCGTTGCCGGTGGTGCGGCGGGTGGGGTGGGGAGCGCGGGGGAGAGAGGCGGGCGGCCGGGGCCCAGGTTCCCGGGGTGTAACGCGGCGTTGCGAGGCGCGGTAACGATCCGAGGCAGAAGTCCGCCGGCACGGGCGGACACGTCATGCGCAACCAGATGCATCACATGGGCTTGGGCGTTTTCCGCGATGCGGCGTACGCCCTGCGCTGCCTCATCCCGGCCCGCGCCATTCCCCGCTCCACCCTCCAGGACGAGATGCTGGGGGTTCCGGGATGGTCACCTCGGCGGGCGACACCCTGGCGATGGCCGCGGGCGTGGAGACGCCGCCGCGCGAAGCGGATCGGCCGAACGCCGATCCCCTCCCCGGGGGCGGCTGCCGCTTCCAGGAGCACCCTGGGGCGCGTGACGGGCTCCAGCGTCCGCGGCCGGGCCGCCCCCCCTTCAAATCAAAGCAAGGAGTCCCCCAATGCCGTGCACACCCTCGTCCTCCCCTTTCACCAGCCTGGTGCAGCCCACCGCCAGCGTCAGCGCGACCCCCGCGGCGAGCTCGTTCGATCCCGGGACGGCGTACCTGCTGGGCCAGTGCTGCGCGCTGACCTACGCGCAGTTCGACGCCGGCGCCATCACCCTGGACAGCTTCT
>Ga0247770_1000668_pt1 | contig 32016 bp, 34 predicted proteins | sample UWRJL136409B6_FD_179943 | JGI IMG/M metagenome (GOLD analysis project Ga0247770, IMG submission 179943) | Plant litter microbial communities from Arlington Agricultural Research Station in Wisconsin, United States - UWRJ-L136-409B-6 | ecosystem: Environmental > Terrestrial > Plant litter >... | reverse complement strand
CTTGCGCGGGCTGGGATTGTTGCCCGGGGGGTAGTGGTGGTGCCGGGCGCCGGAGGACGGGGCGCGTGGTCTGTGGCGGCGCGGAGAGATAGTGTTGGTGTTTGGGATCGGAGGCGGAGGCGGGTAGTGGAAGTGAGGTTGAGCGTGGGCCTGGGGTTGGGACATGGCGGCGTGTTGCGAGGGGTGTAGCACGGCGGAGCTTGGCCCGCGTGGCTGCGGCATGTGGATCATCAGGCCGGAGGGGCCGGAGGGGCCGGAGGTCTGGTGGCGCATTGGGAGGTGGTAGGCGCCGGTGTTGCTGGAGAACGAGGTGGTGAAGAAGCTGGGGTCGTCGATGTCCATGTCCATGGCATCGTTCGGGCTAACCCAGAAGGAGTCGCTGCTGGACGTGGAGAAGGAGTTTGGGTCTGCGAATGACCAGGAGGCCGCCTGGCCGCCGTTGGTGGCGGGCGGGAAGCCGTTGACGAGAGGCGTGTGGAGCGGTGTGAGGTCCGCTCCGGGGAAGAGATCGGCCAAGGTCGCACTATTCAGCTCAATGGCCGAGGTCGACGGCTGGCCGTTGTGCGGCATGGAATCGCGGGGCGGTGGGGAGTCGGGGAAGTGCGACTTCGAAGGCGCCCGCCGCTTCACAGGCTCCATCTTTGCTGTTGAGAGCTGTGGCTGCTGTAGTCTGACTTTCCGCCCCTGCATCGTCGCCATCTTGTCGCGGGCCTTTACGTACAGTGCCTCGAGGCGGCCTGTCTTGCGCGGACTTGCCCCCCGCGTGGGAGAGGGCGGCACAGACGAGGACATGGGGTCCATCTGAGCGCGTGGCGAGCGCATCGTCAAGCCCTCGAGCTTCAGCAGCTCCGAGTCTGAGATAGAGCCCATGCCGGGGCCCTCGCGGTAGTTCGGCGGCAGTCCGCCCATGTCGACCATGTCCAGGTGATGGGCATCCACCACCACAGGCCCACCGCGCATCTGGCGCTGCTGCTGCTGCGCCATGGGCACCCCCGACGTCGCGGGTGGCGTGAGAGGAACACCCGCACCCCTCAAGCGACCGAGGTCGCCTCCTAGTGCCATGGTGGAGATTGTTGACGAATCGGCACCATCGAGGACCACAAACTCGTCAAAGAAGTCGGCCGGCCCAGCCTCATCGTGCGGGTCCTGCCACAGAAACCCGCCGCCCACTCCTTTGTTCTCGATGAGCGAGAACTCGCTGCCCGAGAAGGCCATCCCGTGGACGCTGGCCATTGCGCCCCGAATTCCGCCGGCTGCTGTGTGTGCTGATGCTGCTCCTGATGCTACTCCTGATGCTGGAAGCTGGAGCTGAGCTGGAACTCTGTTCACCCAGATCTCGTGATGTGGCCCTGAGCTGTCGCGGCGCAGCGACACCGTGTGATAATGCTGTTATTGTTGTTGAGGTCGTCGAGCTTTGTGTGGACACAGCAAAGGTCCATGACAGCGGGCCGTAGAAAAGCTCAAGGTGAACGAACGTCAAGAGAGTCAACAAACCGATAAGATATGCCACGGCAACAGCAGGAATGAAGACGCAAGGTCAGCAGGGGAAGGGATGGGGGAGGGGGGTATGCAAGACATTTGTACGGCCGCGATGCAGGTCCCGATCCAGACCCGGAATGCGTGGCATCGCGACCCATTCCACACCCATCCACACCATGCAACTGTTGATTCAACTGCTTGTGCACCCCCCCGCTGCCCCGGCACCGTTAGAACCGCGGACTGCGAGAAGCTCCGGCGATCCCACTAGCAGATAAAGAAAGCGGCTCCCGCCCTTTGTGGCGAGAGCTCCTGATGGGGTGGGACCTCTTCGTCAACACAAAGACCTGTGTTGACGACTGGAATGTGGAGCTACACCATTGCGCTGAGATGTTATCATTCGGCCGGCTTAGCACGGTACAATAGCAATTGGCTCGTTGTTTGTTCGCTAAAGATGAGTATTCTTGGCCAGGGTGAAAGAAGACGAGTCTGTCATGTGTAAGTCATGGGAATCACCAAGGAGGCAGAATAGCTTGGGGGCAATCACTCACCTCGTGTCTCCCTTGTTTGTGGCCATCAACCCTGGGCGTCTGTTACTATTCGGGGAGAGCCTGCACTCACTATCAAACAGGGAAAGGGGTCCCATGAAGGGTGCCTGGCAAGGAGCATGCTCCCACGCCCAACAAGAGCTGATCGATTTCGGTCCCCAACTTCGGCTACCAAAAAAACTACAGCACCATCTAACTCGCTCCCGCCATATTCTTCCGACCTGTGTAAATAATAATAATAGTAAGCAAAAGACCTGTGAGGTCAAGCCCGTAGATCCCAGCGCGCCCTTTTCTAAATCCTTATCGTGTAACACCGTTGATAACAATGACGATGCAATGTTTCCCATTCCCCAAAATGTACTCCGGGACCAAAGAGGGATCCATAACTCCTCTGATGCATGCAACACAAGAAAGTGGGCCTGAGTTACGTCAAACTCCTGCTGAACACCCGCTAATCTTCACGATCTGTTGACCCGTAAAAAGGAAAGCCCCAAACAAAAGAAATCAACATGTGCTCCGGTGGTCTTTGGGTATAAATGTGTTTCCACCACGTCCCCGTTCCAAACCAGCGAAACAAATGAATCCAAAACGCAAGGCTTCGAAATGTCAAGGTCATAAGTGCGCCTCTATGTGGGCGCAAGGTAGTGTTGTTCTGGGCGAGACCGAAACGGCGAGTGACGAAGTGGCCGAGTCAACGGTTGCAGCCACCGAAGGCGCCGTGCTATCCCTCCGCTCGCCCCCCTTCTTCCTCTTACGCATTCTCGGCTTGCTGAGTACCAGATTCTGGCAGCGAAGGGCGGCCTCGGAGGAAAGTCGGAAGCGCAACGGGACACCGTCAACGTTCCTGCGGCCAGAGCCGCCAAGGGTACCGGCGCGTCGTCGAGCACGGAAGCTTTCAATAAGTGTGGCCTCGTCCTCGAAGTTTGCCGATTCGGCTCCATAGTTATCGTCGACGGCTATCATGTCGGTGTCCGGCTCGATATAGGCCGGAATGCTGTCGAATGGAGACGGTGGGGGATATCGGTCGTGGTACTGCACATCCATAGGGTCGCAATTGGGATCGGCTTTGATGACGGGATGGATTGATATGCTGGGAACGTCTAACGGGAGTTCAGTCTTTACGTCGGCGTCGTCGGCAGAAGGACCGTGGCATTGAGGGGCGATGTCCAGGGATATCGAAGTGGACTGGGCAAGATTTTCCAGGCTGTCGTCGACGCAAGAATAGGCCGTAGATTGTGGTAATAGTAAGTGGAGTGAAGGTCCGGTACTTTCGGGTGATGAGTTCAATAGCTGGTTGATGCCGGGCGAGGCGGTTCTTGGGACCATCACCTGTGGTTGAGGATCATTCGTGTCCGCTGACAATTCTGGAGATTGCAGCCTTTGCCTGCTGAGCTTCCGCACCAGGGTCTCGACGCTGGCTATTAGGCGGGCTCCCCGACGTGGTGCCGGGGCTGTTACCGTTAGAGCTGACTGCGACGGTTGCTGCTGTCGCTGTCTTGGTGCACACAGATGTGGTTGGTGCTGCTGTTGCGGTCTCTGTGATGCGAACGACCGCCTCGGCTGCAGTCCCGGGCCATCACCAAGGGACATTTGGCTGTGGTCGGCAGCTCCCGCAATGGCGTTGACCCGCGTCCCGTCGGCACAGTCGACCGACATTTCAGGACAATACTGGGTCGGGCCCAGCGACAGCAGCCCAGGAAGTCGCGACGGGAGCGAGAGAGCCGCAGAGCTCAGGCTCAGCTGAACTGGGGCGAGTCGACCAGGCACCTGATAGTTATCGAGACATCGGATTGCCACTTTGTGCGATGACTGAGGCGGACAGCCTCCGCCTTACCACCGGCGGGACCGGCGAGGTCGGTGACGGGACTCGGCTACTGACGGGGGCCGAGGTCAATTGGGGGATGGTGACGGAGCAGTCTGTCTGAATTGGCGATGGAAATCCCACGACGACGAGGGCGTCGTGTCCTGGGAAACACGAGGCGGGCGGTGGTGAGTTTGACGGAAAAGTGCGCTAGGTCAGACCACGGGCGGAGGAGAGGGCGATGGAAAGAATAAAAAGGAGATCAAGGCGCCAGGGATAAGGTTGGGCGCGCTGCAATGCAGGTTCAAACGCGGCCAAGGGAGGAGGTAAAGAGCTCCCCTACGCAACCTCACGTCGACCCTTGGAGCTCGGTGCAGTGTCAGTGCCAGTGCCAGAACCAGGCTGCCAGTGAGACTTCCACAGGAACCGGGACCCAGCACCGAGGAACCACCCTTGAATGCGTGCGCTTTGCTGCGCTCTGCAAATCTGTATCCTGCGCTCCGCTCTGCTGCACATGGGAACGAACCAAAATGCTCCCGACGGGCGGGATTGGGCAACTGCGAAAGGGAGGGGAGCACAGCGACACACCCCTTGGGGACTGGGGACCTGGGGTCAGCGCGTGTGATTGGCGCGGCGCCCAACGCTGCCCCCTCGTACTGTCTGGCGACATCAGGATGGTGTGAGTAGAGCGGCAGAGCCACCCCTTCGAGATTGGAACGCTGGAACACGACCCAAGTCCTCGGGGAGCGTTCGTTGTTCCCTAGGTCCCACCTTCCGCGCACCCGCTGGTATGCACTCTCGGCGCCTGATCCGCTGATCGGCCGCGGGGCAGCGCTTAACTACTCTACACTACGCTAGAACCCAATATTTGCTGTGACTGAGTCATTCCCTGGACTGAATAATGGAAAAAGGTTGTCTGGCGCACGAAGCGTCGTGACGGTGTTAGAGACCCAAGCGGTGGGAGCGAGCTCGTTCCCAGCCTGTTGGGTGAGCCTCCACCCTCCGTGGAGAATTGGCCTGGTTGGCGACCCAGAGCAGGGGCCCGGGGCATTTTGAGGGCGCCGCCTCCTTGGCTCGCGGCAGGCACGCCTGCCAGTCAGAACACGGCTTCCAAGCCTGGTCTGGGTTGGGTCGCCCACAGCTCCCTGGCGAGCGGACTTTTTGCGTGGCTCGGCTTGGCCTCGGACCATTCAAGCTGCGAGTCCCGTGGTCTCGTCGCCCAATGGCAGTCGCCTGATGTTCTGTGTTACAGTGCCGGTTGGCCGCGCCCGAGCACTGTGTGCACATCCCATCTCGTCGGGTCTGCAGCCAGCGCAGGGGTTACAATATTGTGTGTTGAGCGACTATTCTGCCGGAGGTCCTCAACCTCGTGATGAAGCACATATTCAACGTGGTGACACCATAGCATGAATGCTCCCAGGAGGCAGGACTCATCTCAGTGCTGATGTTTGAAGCTAAGGTAGTGCACCGAGTAGCTACGCATTCAGATAGGTCGTGCAATTCTGGGCGGACGTTGGCTCCTTTAGATTGCACGCTACTCTGCGAACCCGAGCGTCCGGCTCTAGCGATTCGATGATCGATCATCCTCCACTTTGGATGCATCGAAAAGTTAACACCGAAGAGTCGTAGCCGAGAATCGCATCGTGGAGAGGCTTGCCCTGTCTTGCCCCGGCCTGGCTGGTGTCTGATGGGATGTGGGTTCCTGGTGGATGATGGAGATGAGTGATCATCAGTCAGTGATCCCCCCAGGCGCAAACCACAGCGCCGGTACAGAGACACAAGGGACCGAGGTTGGTAAGCTGCGAGGGCGCTTCCGCATCGATTCTAACACTTTACTTCGCCGAGCCCTCTCATCAAACCGTCGCAGATTGTTTCGTTAATATGCACGAGTGTTATAGCATATCTTAGCATATCCCGCCCTGCGTAACCCGTTTGGCGCAAAGGACCCCCAGAGTCGGGAGTCGGGACCTCGATCGTGCATTGTGCCGAGATCCAATGCAACGGCGGCCAGCAAATGGACGCGGCATAAGCACCACCGCCTGAGAGAAAACCACCGAGGTCTCTCCTTGCCGCGTCTCAAGCGTCCCACCCCAAGACTCTGTGCCGTTCATCTGCCAAACTGTCGGGACCACGACAAGAGTCAAAACAAAGAGTGCCTCCCAGCTGCTTTTCTACCGGCTGTCGGTTGGAAGTCTGGAGATTGTCGGCGTATTCCCGAGCCATCCCCGTTACGGCAGGAGAGGCGTCGGTGGCGCCCTGCGACCAGTCATCGATTGATCGATTGGTCTCATCTTCCCCGCTCGCGACTGCCGTCCCGGATTCAGCATTTTGCGCGCTGAAGTCAACGAGTTGTTTGCTCTTTGTTTTGGGGTTTGTTTGGTGTCAGATCGTATCTCCCGTCACCAGCCCAAATCTCTCGAAGCCTGGTACGGGAAATAGCACCCGTGATCCTCAGCACTTGGCCTTATCGCCCAGTGTTGGTCGCATATCGTTGGCATTTCTTTCGAGTAATTTCCGAGTTCTCTGTTCCCTGTTGGCCAGTTCGCTGAAACGGTCTGGCTTGAGGTTTCGGGAATTGGAGCCCTCGAGCCCTCGACCTAGCAACCCCACCACCCTGCAGGACAACTCCCACTGCCGCAGGCCCCAGGTCCCAGGCACCCTATTCTGGAGAGACGGGACCCTCTGGGCAACTTGCTCCTCCAGCACCGCAATTGGACGACACGACCCAGCTGTTGGGTGTCTCATCAGAGCGTGTGCGGGAGTGCATCGAAGCATGATTGGGGAGCCCGAGAGGGGCATTATCTTGTCCAAACCGCCCAGCGCGGCAGTTCGCGAGAGAGCAACGCATATAAAAAATTCCGTTGGTCACGAATGATCTGACTGAAGCAGGACGAGGGGGGCAAAAGGGGCCAGGTGATGGTCGTCGGGGTTGCAGCGCAACCTCATGATGGCCTGGAGCGCATCCCAGACTCCGCGCGTCAGAACACACAGTGCGGCCTCGTTGCCCATACAGCCATCAGAACTCACAAAAAAGACGAACACCATTGCACACACAACAGCTTCCATGAGAAATGGAAGCATGGATCGCGATCCTTCGATGGCTCGGATCACTTTCCCATGCCCAGATCCTCCCTTACTCGATCGAGCGTTCTCCAGAACTTTGAAAGGCCTCTCTCATTTCCTTTCCTGTCGATCGCCAACTCCTTCAGCGCATCAGGACCCTACGGCACAGCAAAGGTCTCGGCTCCAAGGCAATCGACACCCCAACCCAGCCAGCACGGGCCGAGCTGATGCCCATGCCGTCTCGGTCTTCGGGACCTTCCCTGCACGGCAGTTCAACTTCTCGCGGGCCATGCCAGGTGGTTTGTCAACCGCCAACATGGCAGCAGCTAGTGGTCCTTACATCAAGCCTCGTCAAGCCTACGTACCCCAATCTCAGGTGAGATGTAGCTAGACGTAACCGCCAGAGTCAACAGCAACATGGATACGTAGTGGACTACTTACCAAGCAGCTGCAGTCATACCACCAAGACGCATAACCAACCACATTTGCATCACATCGCCATCTAAAGTCTGGACTCATACGAGGCTCCAGCCAAAGAAAGGGACTCTCCGCTCCGTGCGGAAAGACGTGGAGAACCCCTCACACAATCTATGCCAGACCGGCAAAGCCAAACTTTATTACACCGTGTTGATGTCAACTGCCTACCGAGCCATGTTTCTAAAATAGACCCCCAAAGCTACACAGACACATATCCTGACACAACTGCAACCCGCTCTTTGCGTGTTGCAGATGTCGTTGAGTCCGCACCCGGCCTAGCTGAGACCTTGTGGCCTCGCCCGAACCGACCTGACCTGACCAGGCCCGACGAGGCCAGACCGGAAAACCTTCACCGTGCATACGCGCTCACCCTCGTTGATATCATGCCATTGCCACCCCACGGCCGCTTCGTCGACCGCCTCTCCCCACGATTGCTCGCGGGTATTGAGATGTAGCCGCCTTTCCATGCCTCTGGGCTCAATAACGCCACCAACATGCGTGGTTCGTGCAGCCCGTCCCGCTCAACAGCCGCCAGTGACGTCCTGAGAACATATTGCCGAACCGATTCGGTGATATATCACCAACGGAACATGCCATACACGTAGACCAACGGCAGTATAGCACAATAAAGAAACTACCACGTGTGACCAAGGGGCGCGTGTCGAGGCCAGCTTACCTGGTAGCGTATGAGGCATAAAATCAACACAAAGGGCTGGAGACTAGCATTCGGTCCTTCTTGATGCAGCAAGATACTATCATCAGTTGTATCTAGTAATGGCCGTGAAACGTGCCAAGCAGGGGGGCTCGAAGAAGACAACTGGGGAGAAGAGGGTCGTGATGAGTAGCTAAATTGGTTGGTTGATACTTCATACCTAAGCATTGCCGCCGACGTGCTGGCTGTTTGACTGAGAACACGAACTGTCAGCATCAAACCGACTTAAGGGGAGGAAGAACTCCTAGCCCTGTGAACATAGGTATCTGAGCCGGTAGTATGCCTAGACCAAGCAATCCCACAATATACCTCACTCGCGCACGTAGATAGGGCAAGCAGAGACAGCCCTTGAAGGACTTCACCTAGTGACCAAAGCAAGAGAGCGTTGAGAAGCATCAAGCCTACCCTCGGATGTCGAGAACATATTGGTGAAGGCAGCTAGCCTGCGGTGCAGTCAGGGCTCAAAGGGGTAGATAGCTGAGTGTGAGAGGACCAACCCGGCATTGTTTGGGAAAGGATCTTTCAAGTCTCGATCTTCGACAATCGGCAAATGCCAACTTGCCAGCCATGTAGTACTCTTTGCTAACCTTCCCAGTGCCATTCCTCAAGCAACATATCCTTCTCAACCACATCTCACAACCCCAAGTTGTCTCCCGACCCACCGCTCTATCCGCAGCCTAACGCAGTAGGTGAGCAACTAGCCATACGGCGCCAGTACCTACCGTCCCCGGAGGCCGTCTCCTGCCCTCTCCTCGGGACCATTGTAGCTTATACGTATCTCCCACGAGCAGTACGAACACAACACAGCACAGCACAGCACAGCACAGCACAGCGCTCTCAACCCAGAGACCAGCCCTACCAACTCTATGCAAAAGTCCCCCGCTACTCCCAGGAGCAGCCCGCGTGATACCTAAAGCCCGCAATAGTGAGTGGCGGGAACCAACCTACTTCACTGTATCTGTATCTTGCTCATGTCGCTATCAGGCCAAAGGACCACACAGCACTCGCAATTCCACCTGCATGCACATCATCAACTCGGCTGAAGAGTTAATGAAGAGGGAGGGCCCCGGGGAGTTAGCCACTCCCGGTTCGGAGCGGTGAGGCGGCCGCTGTGCTGTACAGGTGTGTTGGTGTATCAGCTAGATACCCATCCTTCTATACGCAGCATATATGATGCAGCTTCTCAACTTCGAGATAAAAGGGAGGGGTGAATAAATAAGCAAACCACAAAGAGAATAGTTGCCACATGAAGGTTGTGTTATGATCTCGGCCCTCAAGTCCAGACGTCCGTCATCGATGTGTATCTCTCGATGGAGTCGAAGCTCCAGCGGGATTATGAGTACAGGAACATCACACACTGGCCTGATGGTCTTTATTCCCCATGTTTGTCCACAAAGATTCAGAACTTGACTCGCCCGGCCTCCACCTGAAGATTTTGTCATCTATGACGCTCCAAGAGAATCGTGCACATGCCTTGCACTGGCATGGTACAGCCAAACAGGATGAAAGATACAGACAGGCAAGGCACACGCGAGCAATCAATGTAGTACGACAAGCTGGCTCGATTTCTATCAACCCAAGCCGGTCACCTTCCCAAAATAAACGAGGACAGCCTGCAAACACCTGGTCCTAATCAGTCTAGCTGCGAACTTTCAGCTCTCTCGACCAGCTCACCCAACGCGGCCATATATACAAAGGAGGAACACGACATATGTTCATAGGTTGGTCGATACCCTCTCACTCAATGCATCCTTTAGCGACCTCTGATGATAATAATAAATTCAGACGCCCATTTGATGTGGCATCTGCATAGCCACGCTGACGCAAGGGCCCGTTTGTTTCCCCGGGACACCTTTTCCAACCCCGCAACGCCTCGTGATGCCCGAACATAAGAAAAAAGTTTGGCGATCGAAACGCTTGATGATCCCACGTGTATCCAACACGGTGGGGCGACAATGGGTAGACCGAGTCGGGGCATTCGAGGTCGCCAACCTGCGCCGTTGGACTGGTTCCCCGGCGCAGTATTCACAAGCCAAAAATCCCAGTTGTCGAGATTTGTTGTGATAGAACCCTAAAAAACAACACTACCGCCACTTATGAACGGCAAGATGCAGAGTTTATTGACAAGCCATTTTAATGGAACCTCTTAAGATCAATCGAATTAATGCTCGTATCCGGCACCACGTTGCCAAGGGCTAGGAACTGTTAGCGAATTGTCAACCTGTATGGAGTCGTGTGTCTTACCTGGCATTGTTCTGTGACCTGAATCCTGATGGGCTCGAATTGTTTTCTTGCCGGAACGCAGGGGTCAGATTCTCTCCCGCCTGTCCGTATGGACTCGGTGCCCGGTCTGTATACCGAGGCTTCTCATTATTGTACCTGGGCGGGCTACGGTCCACCGGGAACAAAGGCGCAGCGGGATCCGCAGGGGATCCAGGTGGCTTGCCGTAACCATGGGGATGGGTAGCCGGCACGGCCTGGCGGCGAAGTGTATCCGAGGAGATAGACTCGGCATCGTCGTCCAAGTCCAACCCCGGCTTATAACCACCAGCCTTGTCACCACGAGCAGTCGCGCCCAGTGCCTCCAACTCGGTCGTCGTCGTGAGGTGCGTCTGCGACTTCATGAAGGAGGTTCTGTCGTCCGCCATGTACGTGTAGCGGCCATCGGGGTTCTCGCGGAAGAACACAATGATCGTGGTCACAATGAGCATGAGTAGCAGGACGAGCGAAAACGCTGCGTTAGCAACCCACAAGACGAGACCGACAACGCCGGTGACAATGGGTGGCTGGTTGAAAACCTCAGTGAAGATGAGAAGGAAGATCGAGTTCAGGAAGTTCATCGCGCAAATGGCGATGTTAAATGCGTTGGTCTTCTTGTCCATCCACGGGCGCAGGACGCTAGCGCCGATCAGAGCAGCGGCTTCGACCAAGATAAAACCAACAGCCTGCACGTTACCCCTGCCCTGGGCAAAAGCCACGAACATGGACTTGATGAGAATATAGCCGAGTACCGGGATGATAAAATAGTAGGCCGATGCGCGGAACTGAACGTAAAGGAAACCCCACTTATTCAAGGCCTGGGGGTCAGAGAAGAGGATATATGCCGGGTTTCTGTGCATAGTAACAGAGCGGCGTGCGATCCTGATAACCTTTGTGGCAGCCCAACCAAGGGTGATGATCATGCCGAGGAGGAAGAAAACGGCCAAGACTATTTCGGCAGGAGAGTCGTTCTGAGTGAACTCCCAGAAGCACAGGACGCACAGCTGAGGAAATCCAATGAGAGTCATCCGGAATAGAATGCCCTTCAAGACGGTAAACCAGCCATTCCGGAACTCCAGGAAGTTGTCGCTCTTCATCCAGCCCTTCTTGACGGCCAGCTCGAGGGCACCCTTGAACGCGGCTACGCAAAGGCTGACGAAGACCACCATGAGGCAGAAGAAAGTGAGGCATGTCATGAAAAGATTGGTCGACTCGATATATGCACGGAAGGCCACACGCTGAATTCCGTAGACGATGTAACTGCCAGAGCCGGTCTGGATGTTGCTGCGCTTCATGACGGCCGAGACTGGTTCTGTTATAGTGCGGGGCATCATAGCAACGGCGCGCTTTGTCATACCCATGGTAGCGGCCGCGACATCCAGAGAGCGCTTCTCAACCTGAACCGAAACTGTGGTTAGAGCGTCAAAAATATGCGAAGGGGTACCGCCAGTGGCGCGCTGGTACCAGGTGAAGATATCCTGCATAAATCCGACGCGGATGACGCCCATACTCCACTGGAAATCCTGCGTCCAAGACATGACAACGGGCGGCAGGGGCACGGCGGTCATCCCGAGCATGGCCTGGGCCTGGAAGTAACCAAAGAGGGAAAGAGCGTTGGCAGCCACATGCGATGCGGCATTATAGTGACCCAGGCCGGAGATCATGGCCGAGGAAACAAGCGCAAGGCCGGCGACCATGGCCGTAGCCCACTTCACGCCGATTAGGTCAACCGTCTTTCCGTTGGAGATATCGGCCGAGACGCAGGCAACGCTCTTGCCCTTGTTGGCGCCATCAGTCATGTTGATGAACACCTTGACCTTGGCGTCGAGATCCGGGAAGGTGTAGGCGATTGAGGGAATCTGCTTGACGGCGGAGGCGCTGACCGGAATGTTGAAGTTGAGGGGAATCTTTCCGGCGGTCATAGGGCACAGGCCGGCCAGGCCGGCGTCGCAGGGGTTAACCTGCTGCCTCGTGATCTCAAATCCATATGCCGAAATCTGGATGTCGAAGATAACGCTACCTTGGATAGACGAGACAGCAACAATATCGACGTTCGCTGTGTTGTTGTTTGGCGTGAATTTGACGTTGAAAAGACTCGCTTGGAAGCCCGAGTTCTCCTGGCAGGTGTTCAAGGAGTTGGACTGGAGGATCGGCTCTGCAAGGACCGGCCGAGCAATGGCTGCAACCGACGCCAGCAGCGCGAGCGGTTTTACTAAAAGGAACTTCATGCTTGCTGTGATTGTTGTAAGGTATCAGGGAAGCGGAGGAGCGTCGGTCCCCAAGGAGGGGTGGTCCAGTCGGTGGTGCGCGTCCAGGTGGGCGCTTATAAACGTTCCTGGGGATGTATTCGGGGAAATCGAGCGGCGAGTTCTCAGAGTTCGAGATATTGTCGGTGTATTATTATATCTGCCCAACTGAATAAACACGGAAGGCGAGGCGGGACATGTACAAAAGGACCACTCGAAGGCGGGAAGAAGCGTCTTTTGTTTTTGTCGGGGGCTGGTCGAATCGTGGCAGGGAGAAAGAAGCGAGAGAAGTCTGCCCGAAACGACAAGGTCGCAGTCAGTGGATTGATTGAAGGCAACAATTCGGCCTTTGCACGCAAACGATTGTGAGGGTCGAAGAAAGGAAATCGACTGGTTTTGGGAGACGATTGGGAGGTGGAGTAACAAGAGAGCGAAGAGAAAGCAGGTGAGCGCTTCGTGTTCCGTGTTGCGTGGTGGTGGTGGACTGGCCCCTGGGGCAGTGCTGTGTAATGAGGGCCAAAACTGGGACACCCGGGGTTGGCAGGGACGATCCCCTGTTGTCCCCTCCTGACAAGTGCACTTGGGTCGCGTCAGTTAATGCACACTAACGGATGAGATTAGCCCCACAGACGAGTGACATTGTACCCGGTGGAACCGCGCCTGGATTGGAAGTACAGCGAGATGAATGGGGTACGCGTCTGGCAGACGCACAAACACGCGCTACATGTGCATGAAGTGGTGCTCCTGCCATATTTCCGCACCATAGGTGACCCTCATGATTCACAACATGGTTTTCCTCAATTGACCTGGTAAAACCAAGTCAAATGCCTTCCTGAGAATGTCTTTTTGAGAAGGGATGAAGTCGTCAAGACATTTGTCGATGGTGCGTGCCCGCCAGTGGCTTGTGTCTTGTTGCGATGAATTCCCAGCCCAGCTGGAGAACAAAGACCCCTTTTTCGCGCGTGAGGAGCGCTGGCACAGGGTCACGCCCGTAAAGGAACCTGGTAACACGGCCCTGGGCCTCCTTCCTTTCACCGTCCCTTACTCCATCTCACTCTAGAATTTGGTGACCCTGCAGAACACCACTATGGAATATACGACGCATGTCAGGGCCCGACGCATCTGCCAGAAGTTCATTTATGTATAGCCAAAAAGCCGGTCCTTCCTGCGTAATCTATTGTCGCTCGCGGGCGGGTGGGCAGCGGACGTGACTTGCCACATCAAAGTTCTGACCAGTCAGCCATGGCCCAGCCCGCACAGCTCGCCCAGATGACGGCGTTCATTCCGGTACGCGAGCCCTCCTCTGCGACAGGAAGTGTTTCCTCTGCGTAAGCCAAGGGAGAAAACAATGTTGCACAGCCCCCCTTTCCTTGGCCAATCAGATGCTTGACCTCAACTGGACACGAGTGTGTGTGCTCTTCTGGGGAAAGTGCAGCAGATAGATGCATCAATGATGCTCATCGCGCGCAGCTGATCACCTGGCGATTTCAATTGGCAAAAGGCCGGACTCCCGCAGGTTTTCTCGAACTCTTGGTGCTCAATGCCATCACAATTACTTGTTTATTTTGGTGGCAGCTCAGCTGCGCTAACGTATTTTGTTTTTATTTCTCTTTTGGGCCTGGCTGGCCAACAACAGCGGGCATCACCACACCATGGTCGCATTTGCTGCAGGTTCCGCAATGATCTGATCTTTTCACTGGCCCAGCTCACGCTTCCGCAGGGTGCTCTGCATCGCGGCCCTAGCAACCCGAACGCCACTTGATCGGAACACGCAGCCGTCTCAATGCCAAGGCCATCTATCCTTCACGGCAGTCGTCACGACGGGAACCCTAGAAAAGGCTCACAACGCCGCAATTGTGCCTCTGTTTATCGCCCAGCCGTGAGGTCGAGGAAACAATTGCTTTTAGCTTAATCCCAAGAATAGGCGACTGCAATGCGAGTGGGTTGGTCTGTGGACTGGTCTCGATGCCGATCAGCTCGGATCGTGCACATCAAACGTCACCCCTGAGATCCTGTTACACGCGAAACTTCGTCATCGGACGCTGACGTAATTGGCTTGCTCCTTACTAAGTACCACCACCACCACCACCACCACCACCACCACCATGGTAGCAAGCTGGCTTGGCCTCGACGTCGAGTGCTGATATCGTCAGCCATTGAGAGACGGCCGCCGTCAGTTCTGCGCGGCGGCGGTGGTTCCGTCCGTTGGAAGCGGGGCCGTTTCCGGTGGACTGCTCCGCCGGTCTCTTGACGACCGACATGCCGATACTTCACGCCAGCCCGAAGCTACCAGCAAGTGGGCGGCCAGTGGCTGCCAAACTGGCATTAATACGTTCTCTGCGACAGGCTACCAACGCAAGCTACTGCATCTATGTTGACGACTTGACACTAACGTTTTTATGTATAAGGTATATTAGCGAAGCCCCGCTCCAGCCGCTCCAGCTCTCCGGTTCTGAGTAGTCCACTACCTTAACTGCCGCCGCGCATCTGACTTGGCGTCAACTTAACACCTCAAGCCACATCATGCAACGGTTAATATTATATGGGCCACATGGCTAGATACAAACAGTCGGCCGTTTCGTCAAGTCTTTGTCAGCCACTTCCAGCAGACCAACCGCTCGCCAAACCCTCTGCCGCACCAGGGCCCTTTGTTGTCCCAGCAATCCTAATTAGAACATATCAGTTGCCATTTCCACGGCATATGGCTTGATATTCAGCCAGGGAGTGCATTTTGGAGTGGCCGGATGGCCGGTGATAACCAGGACCATTCGACCGGCCGGAGCACTTGGTGAGCTGGCAACATCCATCCCGCCCGGCCCGGCCACACCTCGGCGGCCAAATTGACAACGAAGAGCTTTTGAGTAAGCAGTACTCCCCCCGCCACCGACCAGCCTCTGCGCGGTGTCGCAGACAACCATCTGAATGGGTCACAATTCTCCCAGGTGGCTCATCAACAAGCTTAACAGGTAACAAAGTCCAACAGGTTTCTTTAACACATGACAGGATGCATGAAAGAACGAGTGTATCACGGCCAACTCAATGGCAGCAGACCGTAACAATCCACGTACATGTTGTAATCCGTACATAATCTCAGTACTCATAGAAACCTCGTATCTCAACAGATTCCATCCCCTCAGTCGTCGTCAGCTCTGAGGCGCCCTGGACAGCAGTAACTATTTCTCGTATTGTAATTTCGGCCTACCCTCGGAAGGATCACTTCCCTCGCCGATGGCAGACTTGTTGCTGCCATTTTTCACCTTTTGCTCACTACTATCCCTCCCTCGACTTTCAGCGGGTTCAAGGTCGCGCTCGTCGGTCTCGAGGTTGGAGCTCGGATTCTGTGGGTATGGGTGTGTTGTGTTTTGTTTGCTTGACTTCGTATCTACAAAGCGGAAACCAGGGACCTCTTGAGCGATCCGAATGTAGAGGTAGAGTGCCGAATACGGGAGGGTTTGTCGCGGCCAAGCGTTCATAGCGACGTCGCTTTTGACTCGGGCCTTTGATGCTAGCTCTTCTTACCATAGGTACCCGCCGACGCAGAACCATGTAAGCACTATATTGATCACACACACTAATAAGTATGGTCGAGTCGTGGTTTCACTTGCTACTAACGCCGGGTTCTAAATACGTCGAGCAGGAGACCAGCCCACGCAATGTTCACTGCCCATCCTTCTGTCAAAAAATACTTTGTAACAACAAGTGTCGTATGCGATGTAACCCTGTCGAAGACGACGGCTCTAGAGCATGCCAACCTCACGCACCCAAGTCTAGTAAAAGCCAGCTTACTTCAAGTAATATTCTCCTTCAACACTTCAATCATAAATATCAGCCATCTACCGTAATCATAACCCTCATAAGCTCTCTGTACCCAAAAGTCTCCCAACGCCACTGCTACCTTCCAGGGAAGGTTTCGCAGGGAAAGAAACTTTATACCCAACGCCTGGTCATACATGCATCCAAATGCGCTATAACACTATCATTACAGCCATTGAATCTGCTCCTGCTCCCAAGGCTTCGTAGCCCTTGAATAGTCATACCCGAATTTATACCCGCTCAGCAGCTCCTCCTCATCCACGCCGCAATGCGACTGTCCGTCACGGCCCTGGAACCACCCCAAGCCGTATGTCTTCTTTATCCCCTCTAGCTTCTTCACCATCTCCGTATTACTCAACTTGGCCGTTCCCACAAAGTCATAGAGCATCTTGCTCTGGTGAATATACGCCAACACGCTGGCAATGGTCGTTGGCTGCCGCGGCAGAAAGACCTTTCTCCTGCGAACAAAAACCACACCAGCAACGACGCCCATGTACCCGAGGATAAACATAGCGAGAACCAATGAGATCCAGAAGCTTTTGGGCGTTTCCTGACCCGAGTTGATGTCCTTCCCAGTCCCGTCGTCCCCAGGCGCAGATTCCGAGATATTCTTGCCCTCTTTCATCAACTCGATAAAAACACGTCCTTCGACCGTAGCGAGAGATGTGACAAGCACGGTCAAGAGTTCTGTCATGACAGTGCCGAAGCCCACGGCGAAGACAATCCAGTGCTTGTTGAGCAAACCTTGTAGAGCCACCCACCCGAACGGCATGGCCGTGTAATCGAGCGTCAGGGTCTTAGGCGGGGCGTGTCGGCGGGATAAGATGTAGTAGGGTTCCATCATGCGGATATCGGTCTCGAGGCCACCCCAGCCGAGCTTGATGCAAACGGCGAGGGCGGTGATTACCCACGGCGCCTTGTCGGTGATGGCGGTGGCGGGGGTGAAGAGGAAGACCGGAATGAGTACCATAAACAGCCCAATTCCCGCGATATAAGGGATAACGCCCAAGGCTCGGAGCATCAGCGGTTGAGGATTCTCAGACAAGTGGTTTATCTTGTGCCGGTCAAGTTCCTGCTTGGAGACCGGGTTGACGTCGTCTGGCGCAAGCGATGAGTTGCGTAGTACATATCGGTGATCCTTGAGTTTGTGGTGGATATCCTGATGGGTGGCAACATCCATGTCTTTGAAATCCATCAGAATGTGCGACACCACTGCCATGGATGCCAGTCCCGCAATCCCCTTCACATCAGCCATGAGTCCGGATCTTCGTTTCTGCAGTTGATAGAATAAGACACATCCGAGGGCAGCAATGACGAACAAGACGGTCGTCAAAAACCGGGACCAAATATTGTGAATCCGGACGGTTTTCTCGATATCGAGGTTTTGGGAGCGTGTGTTCCGATCCGGCGAAAGGACGATGCAAGCCGCACCGAGTGTAGGCACCAGCGCGTTGGCGAGTAAGCTGGCGACCGAAGACACGGCAACAGCGTAGTGTTTGCAGTAGAATGCCCGAAATGGCCTAAAGAAGCTGAAGTACGTGATATAGTCGACGTTAATAGACTCGGCCGCAATCGCACCGTTTTCCTTGGAAAGCTGGTAAAACGCCTCCAAACGCTTGACCTCAAAGTCGGTGATCTGCCATAGCACGCCGTATGATACTGCGACCAGCGTCGGGACAAACTTGAATGCAAAGTATTCGCCCACGGGGATCTCCGAGGGTGAGTGGAACGTGACAAGCGGCTTCTGCTCAGATATCTGAAACAGGGCTTCCTGGATACCTCCTAGCCCGATTGACAGGACGATGAGCATTAGTAGATATGGCGCGCGCATCGAAAATGGCCTCCAGTTGGGCTGCGGGTAGAACACCTGGGTCTTCTCCGCCTTGCTGGGGAACGTGGCCTGTCGCATAGCTCCAGGGCTGTAGTCTGGCAGAGCACCGGAGCCAGCCATGACACTCAGATCAACCTCGGACTGGCCGGGGTGCTCCATGATAACCTCGATTACTTTTCCTTTCTTGTTCGCCGCATCTTGTCCCAGCTGCTTCATCGTCTTTCTTCGATTTAAACCCGCCGTTATGGAAAAGGAGCGGCCCAGCGGCGCCTTTTCTACCAGCGGGCTTGTGGCTATCAGATCCGACTCGGTCAGCCTGGCCTCGGTTTTTATGCCGACGCCCAAGCCACCGGTTAACGTTCCTTTTGCCTCTTGATGTTGCAGCCGCTTCAAGAACGCCTCGTCTGCACGTGTGGTCGGCCCAAGTACGCTGCTCAGATCGAACGCCTCTGCTGAGTCCTGTATCACGGGGCTGCCTGGGACGTCGTCCCCTCCGATCGGCGCCGCCGAATTGATCAGTCCCATGTCGATACCATCCTCCTCCTCGGGAATCGGCTGGTGGTGTCTCCGAAGGGAAGCGGTGCGGGCGAAAGAGCGGCTCGGCTGTCTCCGGGGCGGCGAGGTGCTGGCTGCGCTACCCCCAACCAGCGGCACGGCTTCGTAATTGCCATGGCCCTGGTAGCTTGTGAACGTCGACCAGCCAGAGGGCTGGTTCCCATATGTATGCCCGTCAACGGCGTCGGGGCCGGAGCTTGCGCCGGCGCCAAACGGCTGCGCACGGAGGTTGTCGTGCGACGGCAGCGATACAAGTGACGGCCGGGCATGCAGCGGGATATCGAGATCGGCAAAGTCGGATACGTCAGAGATGCGGCTTGAGGAATTCGACGAGGAGTTGAGGTTGAGCGGAGGCCGCCTGGGCGGGTGGAACTGATCCATTGCGCGAGTTGCGTGCGTCTAAGACATGGAGACGCAGGAGTGAGCGATACCGGATCTTCCTGAGGATCGTCCGGGCTTTACAGAGCATGCGAACAGGTGAGAGTTTGGTTCTGGGAACAGAGGGAGAAAACCCAAGCTCGCCCAGGCCACTGGGGGCCAAACCGATCTTGCTTGTGGCGCTCTCCGACGATGGTGAGTGCGGCTGAAGTTGCGGCCACAAGAATGCAGGATTCAGGCGGGCCACAAGAGGGCTGCGAGGCGCTATTTGTGGTCGCAACGCAAGGGGGCGGTCTCAGCTCTGGCCCCAAATGGTTGTTGGGTGTCAAGAGCAATTTCTAGATTCACCGGTGCCAGGTATTTGGGATGCCCAGGGAGGAGGTCGTGGCCCTTCTAACCACCCAGCACCCAAAAGGGGCCATCATGTCGCAAGTGTTCATCGCATGGAGTTGCGCTGACCTTGCTGCTGACAGTCGTTACAGAAAGGAACGTCCCTGCTGGGCTGGGAAGGCCCGTGGGGTTCTCCACCCAGGTACCCGAATGGGAAGGAGCGACCCAAGCGTAGGGCACTAGTTTGGCCGGTTTGGTGGGGTCTGGCGTCATTGCATGGGCCAATACCACCGTCCGTCCAGTCTGGCTCGCTTGTTTGCCGCTGGACGGATTTTCTGTGGCAGGGCTGCCACACGACATATGCCGCTTGGCTCGTATCCCGATCAGGTTTTAACAATCATCAGTCAAAGATGCGACGAAAAAGGTCGATTTTTGGGGATTTCTGATGTTTCCCATTTGTCCAAGCTTCCTGGCCGGACAGCTTGTCGGTTTCGATGAGGCTTGGGTGGGATTGGTGTTGCTTTATGCAATGACGTGATGTCCGTGCTGCCTCAGCACCAGGCACGAATACGCCGATGGTATTCTCTGCTGTATGCGCAACGGCTGTCGGCAATCGACACGGGGGTTCAACGGTTCCAGGAGATCCGGCATCCACAGCAGGTTTCAAGATGATCCACTCAGCACTTGGCTTCCCGAGATAAAAATTTGTCTTCCGGTGGGCGCCCTCTTCTTCTTGAAGGTGAATTTAGACAGGTTGTCAAGATCGCAATGTTTCCCCGTCCGAACGTTTTAAGCTTCTTTGCCCCCATGCTGACAACCCTCTAACAGTAAACATGGCTGATCAAGCGGCAGAGATCTGACTGAACAGCTTAGCTGTAATCCATACAATACCAAAGAGCATAAACGAGCCGACGAATCTCGGTCCGAAAAGATGACTCAAGAATCGGGGTTTGAGGCTCCAGCTAAAGAAAGAGACACTTTACTCCCTGCGGCGATAACTTGATGATTTCTCGGATAGATTACGCAACAGAAAATCTCCTAGGAGTACAGCAATAGGTATCTGCAGTATGAAGAGATAAGACTTATTTCTCCTGTAAGCTGGCTGACTGGTCCTCAAGAAGGACTCTGGTCAGGGTGCGGTCCCCCCCCCCTTTTTTTGGGACCGGAGCCCTCGGAGCGATTGCGTCAATATCTCGACGAATGGCAGCTATCACGGCCCTGGAGACGTCTGTACAACCGGATTAGTCGGCCAGAGGTACCCGTGGAACCGGCACCGGGACAAGCACGCATCGTTGCATTCGGCTGTATCGACGAACGGCTTCCAGAATGGTGGGTGCTATGATCCGCATTCGGCCTGATTAGGTGGTACGTACGGGGTGACCCGCGCGGGCAATCTGACACACGAACCACATCCTGTCACTATCACCCGTTGTCCAAGATCACCAAGGCTTGGGATCAGAAAAAAAGCTGAGTTCTGCCAATTGAATGTTTGTCTCTAGACGGGAGAGATGACAGAAGGACCCTGAGTTCAGGGACGCATAGCGCTGCTTTATCCATGTGCCCTGTTCCCTGATGGCAAAGACATATCATATACCTCGTTGCATCGTTATTTATTTATTTTCTCCCTTCTGTCGCCATTCAGCTCGCTCCGTGGCCCCGCCCGGCACGGAAGAATAACAGCAAAAATGGGATACGAATAAGTAAGAAAGAGGGAATGCAGGCACTTGGCCGACTGGCGCTTTGCCAGCCTCTCGGGAACCACGACGCGGGTAAGGGATGGCCTCTTCACCCTATAGGGCGGCGATCCTATCATCTTCAAACACGCAACCGGCCAGAATCCTGTGTCAGGTTGATATTTGGCAGAATTGCGTCCCAAGCTTCTTCCCTCCTCGCACCAGTCAAGAGCAACGACTCTTCTGACCGTCAGCCAATTCCACAACCCCCCTCCCCCCCTCTGGATGATCGCATAAGGGGACTTATAATGCTGCTCCTACTACTCCCACTTCCCCCATGTCCCCATGTCTGCCCGGTCTAGCTGGATCGATCAGTTTTCTAGAACAAGGCAGCGAGAAGAAACCAAGAAAAGAGGTCATCACACTCTTCGTCATTCTTTTGTTGTATAATGCTTTGCCAATAATACCAGTTCTCTCCAGTCTGTCCTGCCTTGAACCAAGTTGCTATCCTATTCAACCCGACCCTCTTCGACACAAAATGAGGCGAGACACCGAACGTCGACGCACCATGGTAAACTCGTTCGTCTGGACCGCCGAGGAGGCCAAGTACCTCAAAGCCGTCCTTCGATGGCAGGACGCCCCGCCCAACCCCGAAGAAGAGCGCCGGCTCCGCGCAGCAGCAGCAGCAGCAGAGGAGGCCGAACGCACCAAGAACAAGCCGCAGCCGGCCGGAGAGTTCCGCGTGCTCGTCATCGGCGCCCGAGGCACAGGGAAGACCTCGATCCTCACACGAGTACGCCCTCCTCCTGCCCCCTATATCTACCCACCCATCACCACTAACATCTCCGTTCAGTTCGGCAACAACACCTTCCGCGGTGAAGGCGAGCCCCCTGATCCCTTCTACGAGCGCGGGTGCCGCCACCGCATCGACATCGACGGCACCCCCTACACCATCGACGCGCTCGAGATGCCTTCCAAGCACCTCCTCTCCAACCCCATGCTCGAACAAGCCCTCGCCATCACCGAAGCCGCCATCCTCGTCTACGACGTCGCAGACCCCACCACTCTCTCCCTTGCCGAGGGCATCGCCGACTTCATGCGCGAGACCCTCTCCCCCTCCAACCCGTCCCTCACCAACCCCCCCACCACACAGCGCGAATACGCCCTCATGCTCGTCGGCAACAAATCCGACACCGACGACGAAGACCGCCGCGTCCCCTGGGCAACAGGCTCCAAAACCGCCGCCGCCCTGCGCACACCCACCTCCACCGCCCTCTCCGTCCCAGGCGCCGGCACAGGCTGCGCCTTCCTCGAGGTGTCGGCCAAGACGGGCGACAACATCGACAAGATTTTCCCCGCAGTGGGGCGCGAGATCTTGAGGCTCAAGCGGCTGGGGCAGCAGCGCAGGGAGCAGGCGGAGCGGGTGGCAAGGGAGCGGGCGGTGGCGGCGCAGCAGGCGGCAGAGGGGCCGGTGAGGAAGAAGACGGGGTTGTGGAGGATTTTGTTCTTTCGGAGGGGGCATGGACACGGGCAGGCGGTGGCGGCGAGTTGAGTGCTTGGGTGAGGGAGTAGGTGAGTGAGTAAGTGTGCGAGTGAGTGAGTGGGTGTGGTTTGCGGACTTGATATCCAGGAGTTGGAGTTTGGTTTTAATCTCGGGCGGAACTCGTCTTTCTGTTGCGAATATCTGAGACTTTGAAAAACCTCATGTCAACTAATAGCTGTCGTGGGTGGCTGCTAGCGATGACGACAGGATCGTGGGGACCGCTGAACGCTGAGACTCGAAATGAGCTGGAGATCCTGGTGAAGAGGAAGTCACAGAACCAATAACTGGGCGGGCGGGCCCAACCGAGCTCTTCTTCGTTTGCATATTTTGAACTTAGAGTATCTTCACTTCTTAATGCTACTATTTTACTATTTGTTAGCCAGTCTCGCCGACTATTCATCAGCAGACCAACTAGAGAAAACAAGGTGGTACAGATGGATATCATCGCCGCCCCTAACCTTCCTACACCCAGTCTCAAAGCTGCAGCTGCGCAATGGAGAAAACACCTCGACATCATCCAAAACCGAGCGCCTTTCAGCATGCTCTCCTGTCCCCCAAAGCAAACCACCATAACGCCACGCCTTACCCTCCAAAACCTGCGCCATACACAAAGCAGACTCCCAGCCGTACGCCCTCAGTTAATAATGAAATCCCTCCTCGTCCGCCTCCGCTTCTCGAGCGTGGCCCTCCTCTGCCGCCTCCTGAAACACCAACCCACCAGCGCCAATGCCACAATAGAAGGAACTCCGATCGCCACCCCGAGGCCAATAGCAAGCGGTTTATTGACGTTTGACGTGCCACCGCCCTGAGAATCCGCCAATGTGGGCGACTACATTTGCACCGTCAGTATTCCGCACGTGTATTGTATGAAGACGACGCCATGGCCGCCACGCGATATTGGATACCGCTCGCGGGCCATATGACACAGGACCAGCAACGCAGTGGAGGACAACAGAGGACTGAAACATACCGGAGGTTTTGCCGACTCGGTATCACTCGGCGACGGCTTCTGGATCTCAAAGAACGACGACTTGGCCAGCAGCGTGGCGTGTGTGTCGCTACCTGTCATCCCACCGGCTGGGTGTATCTCAAGCTGATACATGCCCCCAGCCACATGGTTCAAGGGGAACGGGAGACCCTTCCATGCAAAAGATGTGCCATTCAAACCACCTAAGCATAGCCGTCAGCACAAGTCCTTCCCTGTTCCGGCCAAAGTTTTCTCTTAGAAAGAGGAGGACCGGAGCCATCCGCAACTCCACCTCCGGGCAAGCACAACATACTCGTTACGTTTGCTTTATACGCCGTTGCCGTGCGGCCATCCGCTCCCTTGTCGATAAGCTGCGCCGTGATGCACAGCGGGTAGTACTGCGCCGGCACATTGTCCCACGTCAACAACAACGTCGATCCCGCCTTGACGCCATCAAAGGAGTTCGTGAAGTCGGCCGTCGTCTTCTCCGCAAATAACACCAGAACAGCAAAAAGCAGGCTCCGTAGCAGTCGCCCAAAGTTCGTCATAGCGGTCGAGGTCGGCATGCGGACATACGGCGCCGCATGGTGCACCCGACTCAATAAAGGCTCGTGTCGTGAGAATTCCTAGACCCCAAACTAGGCAGCCGGCGTTCCGTGCGATATCCTATATACCCAAAATGGCAGAGGGACCAGGTTGGAGGGTCACGTTCCCTAGAGCCAAGATCGATTATTGTTCGGAGGCGAAGCGGGTGTACCACAGTTGTCATACCCTAAGCGACCGTTTGCGGTCTCCCCAACGAGAGAAGGCAGTTGAAAGTGGAAGGTCCCATGAGAGGCGCTCTTGGAGAAAGGGAAAGAGAATGGACATAATCGAGTCGAATGGCCACTGTGTTGAATGCACATCAAGTCGCATGGGGTGTCCCCGAACCCATACGATTTGCGGACAAGGTGCAGAAAGAGATCTGCCATCATATTCCCGCCCAAAAGGGTCTCACTTCGAGATTAAAAATGATGCCGGCGAGGTGGGCGGATATTAGGATAAATGCGTGTTATATTAGCTTTGGTATATTAGCTGCTGCGCTGCAAACAGCGTACCAGCACAACGACTGCGCGGTCTGTTAGCGACCTATCCCGTGCCCCCAGTCTTGGCACTTTGGCGATCACTTCTCCGTGGCGCCAGGAAGAAACCTCCTTGGCGAAGAAATCCTGACGACGTCGACAAACTGCAGTTCAACCGCCCACATTATGCAATCGAGGTTACCTCATCATGCCGATGGAGCAACCACCACCGGAGCCGACGCGATTTCTTGATCCAGACACGGGCACAGCGGCTGCTTGACCCGGCCCGGACGACGGCACCGCTGGGACGCTGGGAGAGGTCGTCGTCCAAACCGATGAGATGGATATGTAATCCCATGTCTTTCAAGTTGTCTTCTCTCTCTGTGTAACCAGGTCGGTGTAGCTGAACACACACTAGCGTTCTCTCAGATGGCTGCCATCACCAAACAACGACGGCCTCACAGTGGATCCCCCACATACCGCAGTGCGCCAAGCAGTGTCGCCGACTTCATCGATGAGCAGTTCGCCCTGTTAGAGAGGACTACCTGACGTTAGCCTGGGACGCCGCATGAGGTTTTGCGTATCCTCACCACTCGGAGGCCCAGGGCGCCGGGCGTGCATCGGCGGGATGGAACTATCCGTGTGGGGATGGAGAGCGAGAGCTGATTCAGCGCCCATCGTCGGGTTTCCGCTCCACGGAAAAGTCCCCGAGAAGGTTTTGGCGGGGAACTTACAAAAGGATGCACTCGCCACCATCGAGGCGTTCTCTGGCCACATTTATCAGTGATCATCGCCGGTTGCCAGAATGCTAGCTTCAACATCCGTCCGTTCGACAAGCCGACTTCCCTCGGGGCTGCGGTGGTATGGGAAGAGGGGAGGGGAGTTCTCGCAAACCCACCGAAAGGCCTCGCATCAAACATCCTCTCGCAACCTACCTCCTTCGACGTGGCCCCTCTCACAGTTCCGGCTAGCAACCTCCGTCCACGGCCTAGGCCTGTGACTCGTCCAGGCCCGGTCCTTGATCGCATCTCGCCAACATCAGGCAGCTCTGACACTAGTCGAGACTGGGAAACCAAAGTGTAGACGAGTTGGGGCTTCTAGGCACCCCCGTGAAAACTTGGACTGGCCGCCACGGGAGATCAGGTGCATGGGGGTGAGCCGCCAAGCAGAAAGGGGGAGGTGGACGGGCTGCTAAGGTCAGGGGCTGAATCAGCGCCGCTATGGTGACGGTACTCACCAGGGCCATTCTTCCTCAAAACGGCATCTATCCTCGAGGGATCCCGGCGATCTTGATATGACCTTGATCAACCTCGTCGTTGTCGACGCAACCTTGACCGACGGGGGCTAGCCAGCTCGGGGTCACCTCACCCGTTCGCCTCGCTGTGACCTATGCCCCTTCGAGAGAAGCTACTCATGTCCGCCTTGTCTTGTTTGAACTGATACAGACACGCCCTTTCGTCGTCGACTTACTGCTCCTCGCCACCGTTTCTACCTCGAGCCGCCCCACCCCTATTTCCCTATCTCCTTATCCCCCCTTCCCCCTTCTCCCTTCCCCCTTCACATCCTTCGTTCTCCCTTCCTCGTCGGGGTACCTTGGTGATGCAGTACATGGCCAAGAGCTGCAGGATCTTCCAACGAGGCTTGTGTGACGGACCGAATAATATACGGTGGCGACATATCCCTCACGCCAACGACCCAAGGAGGAATCGAGGCTTCGCAAGCCGCCGTCAAACACCTATACCGAGCCGAAAACGGATAAGCGGGGCCATACGCAAACAACGCGGGCCGCTCTCTGCCTCCCTTAGATCACCGAGTCTCTTTCTGCCCGAAGGAGTGGTCCGACATTGCGGCTGGTGGCATGGACAGGTCTGGATCAGCGGTGTCTGGGAGTTGCGTACACTCCCTCACCCCTATCGGCGTGGCTTCCTGATACAGACTGGCCTAGACGCATCTCATCTCTGCCTCATGGTAGAGAGCGGAATCAAGGTAGCACATGCGCATCTAGGCGTCTCCTCCATTTCAGGGCCGTGCCTCTCAAATTTCACGACGGTCTATTCTGGGGCTCCATGGTTTTTCTCCGCTGCGGCCGCAGTCCGTCAGAGTTCGGGTGCACTGTAGATAGTGGGGGACCACCAAATAACCGTAGAACACAATATGTTCACCCAAGGTCTCCATAGCTGCTGGTGTTAAGGTTATAGTTAGAGTGTATTCAAGTAAGCGTTGTTGCTACCAGGCCCACAACTTGAACCGCAACTGGAACTGCGGTACGCCGAATGCCGAATCTTCACACAAATCGTGCAGGCTTTGGAAGAGGTCCGGATCCGGTAGTCGCTTAGGGTCATCCGGCGCTGGCATCGGGGCCAATAGTGAGCAGAAGGAAGGGACTCAAAGTAGTCATCGAGAGCCATGTGCCAAGAAGCCGACGGACGCAGCTGCGGGCAGGCAATGGAACGCAATCTAGGCCTCAGGCGTCAAAACTTCAACGTTGAGAATGCGTTTCTTGTTGAGAGGCAGCACGGCACGCGACATGTTGGAGAGGATGAGTAAGACCCCAACTCGAGCTCGACGCCAGGGGGTCAAGGAGCTGATCACCCCGTGAGGTGGTCTGGCGGTCAGGGCTGCGTTGGGTGTGTGCGTGCGCGCTTGCCAGCAACGTGGGGGCCGAATATATGCATTAGGGCGGATTTCCATACTCTGTGGTGGTTAGGACTCTGCTCGTCAAGTGGGAGGCCTGGATGAGGGAGGGTCTGGAGCTATGTGATAACTCCCCACAGAAGGACTTGAGGGAAGGGAGGTCTCTTGCTTGAGGGTTGAGGCTCTGTAGGCCGTATAGAGTATCATATCCCGACCAGTAGGAGGCTAGGTAAGCGCGGTGTTGTTGACTCCTCTCTCGAATAGGGTGGTATTGACGTTGTGGTTGCAGGGGAGATGAGTTGTCGTCAGCATTGTAGGGCTGTCAATAAACGGCTGCAGTGAAGCCCTAACTTGTGGGGAAGCTGGAGTGTGCCTCGGGTGTGGCAGGCCTGCGCGAGCAGAGAGGTGTGCGACTAAAGCTGTGCGACTTCCTGATGTGAAAACGGCACATAGAAGAGGAAGGAGCTCTGGGCGTCGGCATTTCCCAACACACCCTGGTCGATCACTGTCTTGGGATCATGTTCAACCTTCACTTCAGACGAAACTCCGCCCCCATCGAAAATAGGACGAAAACACCCAAGGGGTGAAGTTCCATGCGTCGTTTGGCCCCCAACCCACCGTTTAGCTAGCTCCCGTCTGCACGGGTCTGGCGCGGAAACACGCTCATCCCGTCTTCGCTGTTTCTCCCCATTGCGCCGGCGCCGTCAGAATATGCACTATTGACTGAGAAAATAACCCGCCGACTGTAAGACATCAGCGTCTCGTCTCCAGGAGACCTGTGTCCCCAGAGTCGATGCAAGCTCTTCCTATCTACCTCAGGTGGGGAAGTATGTGCAGCTGCGGTCGCGGTCCCCTTCCGCTGCTGCATCTAGGGCGACACACGCAAAGCATCTAACGGACTTAGATATAGCAGCCTACGGTAGATATGGCATGGGTCGAAGACTGGATACTAACCGATCGGTTAGTCTACGTATTCCCGGTATTCCATGGATTCCATGTATTCCCTGTATTCCCTGTATTCTCTTCCCAGCAACCGTCCATCGAGAGTTCAACGTCTTGGGCGTTTACCGATTGGTCCAAGAGACATCTTCTCTGCTCCAGCTCCTATCGGGATAACCCCAATATCAAGAGTCTAATGAAGTCTTCACCGCCGAGTCAGCATGCAAGCATGCGAGACAACCTCCCGCCTTGGTCTGGGTTTCCGGGAGAAAAATCGCCCGCGGAGTGCCTCGCCATTGTTCCGAGGAGGGTGGGTCCTCGCTCTCCACACGATTTAGCTCTCAAGTATAGCCCGTCAGCTTCTCCAGCAACAGAGTCACAAGCATTGGTCCTCTTGGATAAGGTTTCGTTGACGAAGGAAACCCGACAGGGTAGGATCGGTTCTGGCTGTCTGCGGCTCACGGCGCTTGTGCTCGCAACCCAGCCCTATCGTGTGCCCATCCGTTGGTTCTCGAAACTATGGTTGGAGTAGATCGGCGTCTACGCGGCCAAAGTCGTCGTCCAGACTACCCGTTCCGGGTCACCTAGCGACTGGCGCCCCTTTATACCCCATACAACCCTGTTCTACTCAAACAAGGCCGAGTCTCGCCACCTAGGTGCGTGTTAGATGGGACAGCAGCCAGCTGACACCTCCCATACCAGCCAAACAAGCTTAAACCAGCACCCAATCATTCTAGATACCAGCTAGGCTGCAATACCTTTACGACCGGGTCGTCCCAAACGAGCTCTCTACAGATTCCATACAACCAAAATATACCGACCCAACAACTTTTCCGGCAGCACCACTAGGGTTTCCACATTGCAGCCGCAGCCACCCAATACCAGGGCTATGGACTAGATTCCCGCTGCCTTGCGTGCAACAAGTCAACATCCTTGGAGCGGGTAGTATCCCATAACCCCCTTATCCGAAGACCCTTTCCGCCCTTGCCCACTGCGCCTCATGTCCGGTTTACTACCACATCTCTCCGCACACAAGATGCTGCGGAAACTCTCCACCAGCTGAGAGTCAGTACCCCCAGTAATCCAATAAATTCTTTCTCGTGGTATCTGCCTAGTAGCTTTTAGCACGTTGGAGAACCAGAATCCTCGCCTGGAGACGCTCAGACACTCACGCACATGGATTGGAGGTGGGTGGCCCTTATTCATAGAACATACATGCATACCGATACAGGATTAGCGCAGCCTCCCAATGTGTACGTACTGCATACTGGGTAGGAGTGAGAAGATCATGCCCACGAGCAGGCATATATAAGTATCCAATACACGCTTCTCCCCTCCACCAAACGACAGTAGCACTGCCACACGCACCAGTTCGTGGCACCGCAAAGCGCTAGCCATGCCACGATACGGCAACGTGGGAAACTGTCCGCGGAGTCTTACTCTGCTGTGGTAAGGCGGGAGGAAACCAAGATTCGAGCCGCAGCTAGTCGGTGAACCCAACGATCACACGCACTTCGTTTTGCTCGGTATATATCAGTGACTACCTGACATCATGGTATTGGTGGATATCCGGCCCAGGAACCCAAACCCTCTGGTGTGTAAGCACGCGGGCATGGAAAGGTATGGAGGGAGACGCTGGCTGGCTGCGATGCCAGCTCATCATCTCACTGGCACATACATCGTACCTCGTACCTCGCCCGTGACTTACACCTGTCCGCTCCTGTCCGCTCCGCGTACAGGCAGGCATTGCCCAATCCCTCAGCTCAGAAGGCCCTGACCAACCAGAGAAGAGGGAGGCGTAGGCAAAATCAAGGCAGATCCCCCCATTGCGAGAGCCAGAGGAATGATCAAAAAGCACTAAATTATGTGCGTAGTATAAGCTAAGATACCGCCGCTCGCTCGTATCAATGATATGTACCGTGTATTCTACGTTGCAATAAGCGAATACGCCGCCAGCCCGGGCATCCTTCCGCCCACCAGGCGTAAACTCCAAGAGAGAAAAAAATAGCCATCCAATTCCAAGAAGGACACTATTGGAAGAGAAGAAAAAACAATGAAGGGCGCCACCCCTCGCATTCCTAATCAAGTGGAAGGTAGCAGGTGGCAAGGCCAAAAAAAGACAGGCAAGATATGCACCAAACGCCAAAACCTGCAAGAGAACAAAAAAGCCCACCACCCCTCTTCCAGAACGCGGCAAGCTTCGGATGCAACCCGCACGCGAGGGGACGCCATGCCCCTCCCCCCGCTCCGTGTGGTCCAATCTCGGCCCACCCTTCTTTCGTACGAGCACAGGCGATGCCGACAACGTCTCTCATGGCGAGCTAGGGATCACCACATCAGGACCCCTCTTTCGGGGGTAGCCCCATGCTCACATTCTGACGGCCTCTGTGTCCTAGCGCCCGCTAGCCGTTTTCTCCAACGGGCGGAGCGCTATGAGGACGGCAGAATCCAAAAATTGCCTTTCGGGGCTTGGCGTTTGTTGTTTTGTCGTGTGTCCGCTGCTGCCGCCATCGCATTCCCAACTGGAGGCGACCGAGTTGATGAGACGGGGCCGAATCCGTGGCTGGAGGGAGGGCAGAAAAAACCATGGCACCGGGCTCGCTTTTAGAACCGTCCTCATTAAGCGCACCGGAGATGGGAATTAATAAACAGCAAAACTGGGTATCGAAAATCCAATTTATTACATGATTCCCGTTGCTTGTGTCGCTCAGAGGGTGTAGCCAGTCTGCATGTCGGAGTAGACATACATGTCCAGATTTAGGTCTTCGCTGGTGGCCGGCATGCCTACGGTCGGGTTGTAAGACAGGTCTGCGTGGTAGCCTTGGTCCTTGTACTGGGTGGTTTTGAGGGTGATGTACTCGGCTTGCAGTGCTGCGTAGGCCTGGCCGAGGACGTCGTTTCGCTGCTTGGCGTCGCTGAGCATTTGCTCGAGGTCCTTTATCCTCTGGTCCTTGCGCTCGCGGTATGCTCTCTGAGATGCGCGGTTTTGTGCCCGGCGTCGCTGTGCAGATCACTCCTCGATTAGTGCTCTGTTTGCGGGAAGCGCGGGACGCCTTGCTGCGAGTTGGGGTGGGACATACCGACAAAACGGAAGGAGGGGCATTCTTGTAGCGGTTTTCCCGCTTCCTCTTCGCCGCGGGCTTTTGCTGCGCGGACGGTTGCGACTCATCATCACCGGGCTCGGGGCTCGGGTACACGTGAGAGATGCCGCTGTAATCTGCGCCGGTTGCCATATCGTACTACGGTTTTCATCGTCAGCCGGCTACCCCTGGCGTCTTGTCTGCCCCGAACTGTCGGCTGGTTGGAGGAAGCTTACTAGTGAACTGCTTGGGCTCTGCGACTCCGAAGTATGTGATTCCACATACTGATCCGCATCTCCTCCGTACATGTAGTATAACGAATTGGAGGGAGAAGGGACGTCGTAGCTGCTGAACTCGTCCATGTTGCTGTTGAAGGCTGAAGTACTCTTGGGTGTTGAGCGAGGCATTGGTTTGTTGTCTCTTGCAAGTTGAGCAAGTGATGTAGAAAGGGTGTGAGTCTTGAGGCTTTGCGAGTGCTGGATGTTGGCTCTTGGGATGATGTGAAGTGAAGATGTGAAAGACTAAGTTGGATCTGGAGATGGGCTGCGTGGTGTTATATCCTTCGACACCGGAGCTCGACCATGTCGTTGACTTGATGGGACGTGGCCAGGGGTGATACCTAGCAAGCCC
>Ga0247770_1000667_pt1 | contig 32059 bp, 34 predicted proteins | sample UWRJL136409B6_FD_179943 | JGI IMG/M metagenome (GOLD analysis project Ga0247770, IMG submission 179943) | Plant litter microbial communities from Arlington Agricultural Research Station in Wisconsin, United States - UWRJ-L136-409B-6 | ecosystem: Environmental > Terrestrial > Plant litter >... | reverse complement strand
GTAGAATCCGATTTTCACTCTATTTTCAGGGTTAGGGTTCAGTAAAAGGAGATATTCAGGTTTAAAGTAAAAAAACCATGACTTTCACAAGTATTATTTTAGTTTATAATATAGAATAAGGTAGTATCATACGTAGATTTTAACTGTAATTCTTAATCTAAAGCCCAATTTGGAATAGCTATTAAAACTAGAGAGATATTTAAGTTTATGTTAATGTTATTATTATTATTTTAGTTTAAACAGTAATATCTTTGTTATTATAAGCCGTATAGTAAAAGGAGTTCCAGTTCTGTATTCAACATAATAAACCATATAGGAATCGTAATTATTACTTCTTATTATGCTACTTGTTAACAGGTTATTATTATAACAAATATTATTATCCAACTTTAAATACTAATATCTTTCTCATTTTAAGCAGTATGGTAAAACAGATTCCAGTTCTGGATTCTAGGTAATAAGTCATATAATAAACGTAAATAATACAACTTATTATATTACTTATTAACCGGTTATTATTTAGATAAATATTATTATTAAACTTTAAATAGTAATATCTTTCTTATTATAAGCTTTATAGTAGAAGAGATTGTAGTTCTGAATTCTAGGTAAAAACTTATGTATAACAATACCTTCTTTGGTTAGATATAGCCTTGTTTTTATTTCCAAATACCCATTTGTTTAATTTTTTCAAACGCGAATAACTCCTGAACCGTAACCCTAACCCTGAATCTGACTTCAGATTTGGACTCCTGGTCACGTGACGTATCTGAAAACATATTGTATCACGTGATTTGGGGCCCGAGTAGGGGCCCGAGGAGAGGGGCCCGAGCAGACCCACTTTTGATAGTGAACCGACCAGTCCTAGGTCGAGTTGAATTTCCTTATCATTTTTAACTGAATTTCCCATAGTAATTTTTTTTTTTAGACCACCCTTACAACAAATTGTCCTCCGGACAGGATAAGCTCCTATAAGTGTTTTCTTCTATAAGGACAGTCCTTCTTAAAACTTTAACTAATCTTATCAGGTGCTTTAAAGCAGTCACTAGTAAAGAAGACTCTACCTTACTTACTACTGCTAATAACGTATTTCGCTTTATAAATCTATATAAAAAGGATATAAGTATAATCTGTAATTCTAAACGTTAAGCGTTTTATAATTTCCTACTTTACCAGTTTAGAAAGCTTTTAATTTACTTATTAAGGCGTTATATATATTATAATAATTCTTAACTAATCCTTAATAACTAAAGGCCTTTAAATCTCCGTAATTTTAAACACTTTTACCTTATAATAAACTGTTTCCTAATCCTTAATCCACTACTCCTTTAATATGTTAATATTCTTAACTTATTTTATTATTACGTAATATTCTTAATAAATTTAAAAGGTAAAACTTATCTTATTAAGCTTAAGTTATTACTAAAGGAAGTATATAAACGTTTAAACCGTATATCCCTTATTTTAAATTATCTTTTATATAACTAGGTTTTTAAGGCTCTTATTAATTATATAATTAACCTAGTTTTAAATATATTAGTATAAACTAGTAGTTTTAACAGTAACTGTAATAAAAGTGGTAACTTTATTTATTAAGCACTTATATTCCTCCTTAATATCTTATTATATAATTATAATAAGTTTTAACTTATCCTTAACTGTTTTTAAAGATAGGGCCGTTAACTCCCAGTATTTGTAAGTGAAGATGTATAATTTAATTACTTTCTTTTAACGTTTATTAATAAGCTTATAAATTATTAGAATAATTAACTTAATATACGGATTAACTACGTTAAGAGTAATAAGATTAATAAGGTATTAGATCTCTTAGTTTATTACGTAGTATTTAAGAGTTTTAAACTAGGAGGGCTACTCTTACACGCTTTTAAGCTTCTGACTGTTAGCTGGAATGCTCTGGTAAAGGGCGTTTTCTTCCGTTATAATAAGCGATTTGGAAGATTAGTAAAAGGGTTTTACAGAAGGCGCTGCTTGTAAGTGTCTTAATTAATTAATTTCACATTTTACTCAGTTAGATAAAGCTGGGCTTATAACTGTGGAACGTTTTAGCTGAGGAATAAGGGGCTTAGGAACAGCGGAAGTGCAGTTACAAAGTGACTTGATTTGGTAGAAAAGGGGAGTGTGAAGCACTCCCCAGTTATATATAAATAGAAGCTCCCTGTATGTGGGGAGAGCACATAATCCAAGGCCCCTGCGCTCCAGCCAAGCCTGGAGCGGTAAGGCGCCTGCGCGCCTGAGCGCTAAGAACTGCCGCTGCAGTTCGACAACTACCGTCTCACACATAGCCTCTAACCGCGTCCAAGGGCACGGGTTTTGATATTCTTCAACGACCTACTCCCATGCAGCCAAGGCCTCTGACGATGCAGACAAGGCCCCTCGAAATGCGGGTAAGACTTCCTCTGGGGTATTCCCAGATGCAGGTAAGGCCTCCCACGATGTAGGAAAGGCCTACTCCAGGTCTGCCAAAGCCGGTCACGGTATCGGCCAGGCGGAGCTCAAAATGGCCAAAGCCTCAAATCGTGCAAGACATGCCTCGTATCTGAGAATTTAGGCCTTGTTGTTTTACTAACACATTAAAGTACAGCATAATCCGACAGGGGCTTTAGTGTAAACAGACATCCTCCTAACAGAATGAAACTGGAGTGTTAGTATGCTATTTCAAGTTCCTTCTAATCACTTCGACATTCTTAGACTCTCCTGGCACAAAGGGGTTCAAAGACGAACGCCTATGGAAGTTGATGGTTTGCAACAGAGCCTCGAACAACATAGAATAAAGCATTTCTTGTTGATTTTCTACAAAAGGCCTATGTTTCCTCTTTCTCTAAACTCTTTTACTCCTCACACCTCCTCCCTTAACCTACAATCACATATGCATCCTCGACTGCGCTGAAATCACCGTCATTGTACCTCTTAGAAGGCGGGATAGTCGAAGCCAGAATGTGTTCTTCGAAGACGAGCTTTGTAAGTATAGTGGCATATTAGCTGGTGGCGTTGCTATCTCCCTAGGCTCCTACCTTCGGCTCTACGCGGCACGAACCTTTCCCCCCATTATCTTGACTTCTCAAAACAAACATACATGGTTCCGGCCATTTCATCGACGTTTTCCTCAAGGCCCTTCTGCCCCATATAAACTCGCTTTGTTCCGCCTGCAATTTGCATTCCACCTCATACTCCTCTTCCGCCCGCTTGCTCTTTCTATCATTTTTATTCCAGCTGATAACTAGCAACACCCGAAACGCGCCCGTTCATCGAAGCAGAGTTCAACAATCTGGGCGAAAACGCCGAATACAGTGATCTCGCACACCATGCTACCCCTCCGACTGGCCGCTTAGAGTGGTGGAGCATGTTCTTCATCGCCCAGGAGCAGAGGGAAGCCCGCAAGGATGCAGCAATGGCAAAAGAGCGAAACCAACTCTACCAGGCGTTTGGTATGGCTTTTATGTTCATAATATCAGTTATGGTCTATTCCTTTTGGCTAGGCATGTGGTTCTTTGGTAGGAGGGGGAAACATGGGAACATCGAGGTATAAGGCTCAGCCAACGGCATGATCAGGAATGAAGAGACCTAAACCATGAATCCCTGCCCTATGGCACCTCAAAATTCCCATTCGTGTTCATCCTCAAAAGCGCGTACTGCCTCTCCTGTAGCAGCGCCTCCGCATCAAACACAATCTCCACCATCACCGCCTCCGTACATGGATCTCCCCCGAGCGTTTTAAAGCGAGTGTTTGCCTCTACAATCGCGTTCCCCAAACGATGGTGCCTATCCCAAAGGACCTCGTCGGACTCAGAGCCACCGACCGCCTGTAACAACTTTTCTGCGTCCTTCGGCTCAAAGTCATCCGGAATCTCCACAATCCTACACGTCCACATCTCCATCCCCGCGTCAGCTGCAAGATACACCCCCACGAACCTCTCTGACAGGGCACGCTCCCTCTCAAAGACAATCAGCCCCCTCGCCGCCGAACCCTGCGGCGACGAAGATGAAGACCACGCCCCCTTCAAGATGAAGAAGCTGATATCAGCGCGGAGACTCTCAGCAGGATACGCCGTCCGCAGGCGATACCCCGCCAATCCCCTCGGAAAAGCAATCATAAACCCCGCGGGCGTCCAGGTGTCGAGATCGAGCTCGAAGCCCTTCATGGCCATGTCCATCTCGGTCCCGTAGACGTTGTACACGCGGTTGAAGTAGGAGATGTAGTAGCTCGTTTCGGTCTTGCTGATCAAGTCTTGGATATCTGTGGCTGTCGAGGTGGATGAGGCCGAGCTAAGCGTCTTGCAGATGAGGCTGACGGGGGTGCGCGCGCGCATGAAGCGATTGTCCTTGCCGAAGAGGGGGAGGTAGATGAGTGAACGCTTCATGTCGAGGCGGGGGTCGATCTCGACGCAGTTGAGCAGGGCGAGGACCCAGTAGGGGGAGAGGGTCTGGACGAGGGGGGTGGTGATGGAGAGGCCGGCGTTGGTCATGGAGAAGGGGGCGGTCAGTGTGTGGGCGAAGTTGGGGTGGATGCGGCGGCCGCGGCGGAAGACGGAGGGGTGCGAGGCGAAGAGCGTCCCTTCGGAGACGTCGGTGTCGAAGGCGAGGATGCTATGGTCGTCGGAGACTTTGATGATTTCTTCTTGGAGGCGGCGGAAGGCTTTGGGGCCTTCGCCGTAGAGGAGGGGCATGTTGATGTTGAAGATGCCGAGGAGGCAGTAGGCTATGTCTTCCTCGCGGGTTGTGACGCGGTTGGCGGCCCAGGCCATGCGCTGGGCGATGCTGTACTCTTCGAGGCGTTTGTGTTTCTGGAGGCAGACCTCGTCAATCCCAGTGACGCTGGAGATGAGGACCGCGAGGGCGTTCTTGGTCCCGAGCTGGGTCCATTCTTTGGAGTAGAAGATGACGGCGCGGGGAGCCAGAAGTTCTTGGAGGGTCCAGCCGCGTGTGAACCACCTGCTTTGCCTGACGAGGTCGAGCATCTCTTGGTTTCCCTGCGGTCGGGCGGCCACGTCGGAGAGGAAGACGTAGCATATGCTGGCTTTCTCGTACCAAGCGTACATCGAGTTGATGGCTTCGGACAGCTCGGCGGAGCTCGATTTGTCGATGCACACGGTATCGGCCCACAGATAATGCAATCCATCGCGAGATGCTTGCTTGCAAGCGTCTCGGATCTTCGAAAAGCCAGGGCAGTTCACCTTCCGCAGTCTGGTCAGACGGCTCGTCCATTGCCGGAGAGAGGCCTCCTCAGAGTCCCATGTGTGCGAGAGAATGGCGTATTTGGGGACGCTGCTGCCCATGAAAACTTCGATCTCGAGGGATTTCACATTGATAAGACGCATCGCGGCATGGTGAGCCCAGCAGCATTGCTAGAGAAGACACATTGGATTGATGAACTTGATACAAGCAAGAGAGGGACTTCCCGTTGAACTGCGGTCACTAGCGGGGAAAACGGGCCCTCCATGGCAGGGGTTCAGCTTCAAAGCCTGGTGCCCAATGGCATCGTCAATTGATCCTTCCCGGATGTGGCCCGTGCTTTCGGCGTTTCCGTGATCCCCAGCGGCGATCAGAAATCCTCCATCTTGAACACTGAATATGATGGCTCCTCGTATGGGTGGGCTCTGAATTGGATACAGCAGATCAGCAGATTTTGGAGATTGAGGGGGTGGGTGCGGCGAGCTTGAAACTGACTCCTTCAGCGCGGCGACCGCCTTCCTCGTGACGTCCTCGCCCACGCAGAGGGCCGAGACTCTCGCTTCCTCGACGTGCTCGAGCACGCCAACGCTTCCGATATGCGGGTTAGCGGCATCGCCAGGACGGAATTGGCCGGTCCCAATGGTCATCCAGCAGCATTCGGTGTAGTTGCCGACGCCAGGGTAGCGCCCCGCCCCGGCGGCGAAGATGGCGGCTTTGCAGGCCTCGACCGCGGCAAGCGGGGCATGGAACACCAGCTGGTAGCGAACGATTTTGGATGCTGGGGCCGCCATTTGAACGAACTTTTTGTCGAAACATCAACTGAACTCAAAGGGAGTCTTCAATGATGATGCAGATGCGTCTCTTCTTCAATTAGTCTGAAGCGGGGACTTCGCTAATATAGCTGCAGTGTGCAGCTACAAGGGATGGGCGCTTGACCCCCGCCGCATCTCCACGCGACAAGCTTGGTAATGTCACGTGCCCCCATACCCCCGAAAGAATGAGCGGGGAAGCGTTCAACTTCAACACTTCATCGTGGCACAAAATCTGGGATACATGCGAATATGAATGTTGTCTTACCTCAATTGGGGCATAGATTCTTCTGCTGAGTTGTTTTTAGCCCCTCTCAGGTTTAGGATTTCGCAAGTTGTCATAGAGCTCAAAGGCCGATCACGGTGGTCACCACGCCCTCTGGAAATCTGAATTCAGGGGTCGACTTGGCACCCCCGGAGTCTCCCGCCAGAAAAAGATCAATAGGGACAGAATCTCACAAATTTGCAGGCCGTCGAGAGATCTAAAGCAGAGACATACACAAGATGGTGTTGGCCTGCGCTTCCTGTATGGCAGACTTCAGCCCCACCCGCCACTCGTGGTCGGCAGCAGCGCTGGATACTCAACCTTTTGATGCACTTCCGGGACAATTCTGATGGATCCCCAACATTTCCGTGCACTTTTGAGACATATTTTAACACAGACGCCCTTTTGCGCGCCCATGCGTGACGGATGGGGCTTTGCTCTCTGAATCACTGTTCTGTGTTAGAAGGTTGAATGGAAGCTCGTGGAGGGGAACAGATTCCCAGGATGTCTAGGACAGGCGAGGGGCCATGAAAGTTGATTGTCAGCTCCGAGTCGGTGCTGAAAGGAGTCGCCAAAAATTCCGCCGAACAGGCGCCTACATGTATCTTGTACGTATGTGCTCATGCTCAAAGTGACCATTTGTGATAAAATTACAGGACCATCTTACTTTCCACCTGTTCCAGAGCCTGACGCCTTCTCCCAAGTTTTCTCCCAGTCCTCCAGGTGCTGCTTGGTCTTCTCAGCCCTCGCCTCCTCGATTTGTTTCATCGTGGGCGTTGTGACTTGGACCGGGAATTTCTCCAGTCCCTCCATGGGAGTGGAGAGGTACACACCCATGGCGTATGAGTGCTCTTTGGTGGGCTCCTTGGGTCTGGAACACCATCGTTAGTCTTGCAAAAGGATCTCAAGCACGGTGAATAGTACATGATGTGCTTTCCAGCAGCACCATAACGCTTGGGGGTGTATGGCTTCGGCATGGCGAGGATGAAGGCGCAAGGAGAATGTGGTGTCGGGTGCTCAAGTTGTTGTGGTGTAGGGGGAGCGGTTGAGTGGCAGGCGTTGAAGTTTGGGATGATGCTTGTCGTTCTCGGGCTTGGAAGGAGACGGATGGATGAAAACTTGCGGCCCGGATCCAAGTGTGCGGTCGAGGGAACAGCAGAGGAAAGAAGGTGAGCTGGGTAGATACATTTGCTGGGCGGGTAGAGTGAGAACGAAAGGGTAGTCCGCGGGCGAACCGCCAGGACCGAACGAGACATGACCGGATTCCCTCCAACCACGCCGCCTTAAGCAGAGGCCCGCTTCAGTTTCTGAGTCTTGATTTTCGCCATTACAGAGGTACCTACCTCTATTTCAGTCCTGTGGGCAATGATGCGGCGAACAGTGCAAGCCTCCGTTCCATCCGCTACCCGATTGGTTGTCTTGTGCTGTGGCGGCTCCTTTGACCCCTTGTCATGCCAAACAAAGTAATAGACCTCCATGCACAACCCCACGTCTCGTGCATGGAGGCGTGGGAAGCATGGAAGGCTTGGGGCAGACAAAGTTTCTTTGCATGCCTGGTCTGGGACGCGAGACCGATTGGGTTACAATGGCTTGGACCTGACGGCATCGAGATTGCCCAACCGGCTGCTACTGGCCGCGAGATCCAATCTGCAAAGATTCCTTGCATGTATCTGAGCGCGCAACCAGGTAGGGTACCCTGGGAATTAGGTACCGTCAAGTTCGTGTCTATTGACCGGTGAGGTGTCGTGGGGTTAGGGCACATTTTCGCAAGAATTTTGTTTCTCTGCCTTGCGTAGGTAATGATCCCTGACGGTTAAGCCCATCCGATTGACTCAATCTGCCCGCCTTCTCAGCCCTCAAACTCGGGGTGGGGCACTACACGAGCAGAAACCAACCGAGGGCGCCGCTCCCTCCGCTATGCCGATTCCAGAAGCGGGCACAGATGGGAGGGGACAGGGGGCGAGCAACCAGGCGGCCGAGGGATGCAGGGAAACTTTGTTGGGGCCCTGCAGCGGACATCGACCGAGCGCGTCGCTCACAGAATGGAAGGGGACAGGTCGAGCAACCAGGCGGCCGGGAGATGCAGGGAAACTTTGCTGCGGGGTGTGTGATTGGTCACAAATTCGAGACGTCAACGGCAGACAATTGGCACCGACCGCTCCTGCAAGCAGCTCTTGGCTCTGCATGGGAATTTTGTTGGCGAGCTCCCGTTGGCTCGCTGGCTTTGCTTGGGACAGAGCACAGCCGCAAAAGATGACCGACCCCAAGGCAGCCAGCGGGCAGCTCCAGGCCCAAAACCAGCGGCTGCACTTTCAACAGACATCTGTTGGGAACCATCTGAACACTCGGGTATCGAGACACCGCCGCTGCTACTCCCCTCGCCAGAGCTTCATTTGCATCAGGTCCATCAATACCATTGGGGCACTTCGGCTTTTCCCTGAAAATGGCAAGTCACTCTCGCCTTGCGCTCATCAAGCCATCTAAACCGGAGGACTGGAACGGCGTGTACGATTTGGTCTACCAGCTCTACTGGATTGGTGATCACACCCTTGAGGACACTATGAGAATCATGCAGGAGAATCATAACTTTTGCGCAACGTCAGACACTCTCTCCCTCCTCGCAGTGCCACTGTGGCTGACAGCTCAATTAGCAAAAAGCAATGGGTCTCCCGGCTCGAGGTGTGGGGGCTGAAGAAGAACATTGCCTCCAACGAGATGAGCAATATCGTCCGGATTCAGCGGAAGCGCAAAGCCGATGACAGCAAGGACACCCGATTCATGGTTCGAGGCCGTGTGGTCGCACAAGAAAATATTGATCGCTGGGAGAAGCGGCAACACAAGGCTCCAACTGGTCGAGATTTCGCATTGTCACCTCAGCCAGGTAATGCCCCGCTTGACTCTCACATGATGAGGCTTCAGCTAATATCTTGTCATGTTAGCTTCAGCACCAACTCCGTCGGATATTACATACGAGACGCCGTCTGAAATGGCGTTGACGCCATCTCAGTATGGCTTGCCCACACCGCGTCCCATTGATGAGCCGGCTGAGATTCCGACAGCAGCAGATGAGCCTGTTAACGGGTATTTTGCACCACTAGCACTGGGCAACATGATGGCGGCCACTCAGGGCCTTGATATTGGCTCGTCTCTTGGGGGTTTAGCCCAACAAGACCTTAACGACTCGGGATCCGATGGTTCGAGCCTCATGGAGATCGACCGCGCCGATATGTACTCCTCCAGCTCGAGTGATTCCTCTGTCACGGTGATCAAAGAAAAGGAGTTCGACGCCGCAGTCCGGGGGTTTGAGCTCGCCGTCCTTACCCAACCGACATCTGGGCGAGAAGAAGCAAATTGCCGTCTCCGGGCTGCAGCGCGGAGTGGCAATGTGTGGCTTGTGCAACACCTTCTCAATTCTGGGGCCGATGTCGAAAGTTTCTCCGAGTCCGGAACTACGGCGTTGCATGCAGCCGCATTCTATGGGCATGTTGCCGTTGCTGATCTCTTGATCAAGGCCGGAGCTGACGTTGAAGCTTCCAAAACCGGCGACGAAGTCCAAGTTTCTTACACCGTCGCGGACATGAGGAAGGTCCATTGCGTCCGGAGGCCTCGCCCAATTCACTTGGCCACATCAAGAAGCCATATTGACATCGTCAGCCTGCTGTTGGACAATAATGCGAGAGTGGATAGCTATGATGGTAATGGGGGAACAGCACTGGTATTGGCAATTCGTCTCAACCTCGCTTCTGTTGTTCGTATTCTCATTGACAGGGGGGCGAACCTCGAGTGGAAGACTATATATGGAGACACTCCGCTGATGTGTGCTGCCAGGAATGATGATCTATATGATATTGCAGAATTACTCATTGAGTTCGGAGCCAATATCGAGACAAGGAACGTTGTTGAGAACACACCACTGCTCGGAGCGATTAGGTTCTTGGACACCCCAGTACCAATTGTACAACTTCTGCTGAGCAAGGGAGTCAACATTGAGCCGATCAACGGTTTTGGCCGTACTCCATTGATCCAGGCTACTTATGAAAACCACGTTGAGGTTGTCCGACTCCTCATAGAGCAGGGCGCTAACACCAGCGCACGCGACACGAACGGTGATACTTCACTGATCATCGCCGCGAAGCAAAATAGTGGGGCCATAGTCCAGCTCCTCATCGAGGGGAGGGCGAGCCTCGAGCTAACGAACATTTCTGGGGGGACAGCGCTGAGCGAAGGCGTCAGACAAGGCGCAGAGTCTACTGTGCGCCTCCTCATTGGTGCTGGTGCGGACGTCGACGGAAAGACTTGGGCAGGCGAAGACTGCCCACTGGGCATAGCTGTTGAGAAACGCTCTGAGGTTCTTGTACGACTCCTGCTCGATAATGGAGCTAAGGCTGATGCCCTGGACAAACACGGGCTGACGCCACTGATGCGGGCTGCTTGGGGGGGCTCTGAAACAATACTCCAGTTGCTCAAAAGGCACCTGAATAACCCTGCATCAATGGCAGAGACCGTCTAGCCTTTTCACAGCATTACCGAGAAGACACAAACACAACAGAAGACACGTTTTCCCTTTCGCCCAAATGTCAGCTTCTATCCCTATGATCCTGCTTATGGCTACTTTATGGATAATCAAACTTAGGTAGAGCGTATAGGTAGCTTGTGTGTCCAATCAATCATTGGTAATTTGATCCGAGACTTCTGAAGTTCCCAACAGCAGCCCCTGTCATAGGTTCTCTGCATACCTAGGTAGGTATGTACTAGTGTTTGTAAACTACCCGAGATTCTCTCTTGATGTCGTGGATGCCATATCGACCAGGAGTCCAATTGCGGCACACAAGGCACCTGTAAGCCGGCGATTTCAAACCCGTCCAGCACCCAATGAAGCCAGCTGCACCATCATTCATCATTACATTGGCGTTAGGAGATATGGCGCCTAGTAAATATGACGTCCCGAAAAAGAACACATCAAGCAAGCCGAGGATTTGCTCGAGCGGCTTCAAAAGTTTACACTACAAGGAAATGTCAACTAGGCGAGCGCCTTCGACTCCTCTCAACTATGCGACAACTGCAAACTCCTCATCACGCCCCCTGACACCGACGCGTCCGTCCTGGCCTCTCATTCTGGGTAGAATGGGAACCGCTATCCCTCCTCCTCGAATCCACAGAATCAGGCAGCAGTGTCTGCAAATACTTCCATGATCCTTCAAGTCCGCAACACTCTCCTCAAACAACATTTTAACGCCGAGATATCCACCCGCTACCTCTTCCCGCAAACCATCTCCCTCCAGCAAAACGAACCAACCATTCTCCTCTCCCACCCAGCTCCCTCCGTCTTGGGCACTACCCAAACAGCATTCATCACCCAGCATCTCCAGAACGGCCTTAGCTCCCTTTAACACGCCTGCCACACCCCTCCCTCCTCTTTGGTAGACTAACTACCCGTGCGGCTCCTAAGATAAACCCCCTAACAGCAAAATTTCACACCCTTACCGGGGGTTTATGAAGGGGCGAGGGTCGCGGTTGTTGCGGCGAGGAGTTGGAGTTCTCATTCTGGGCTTTGGGGTGTGAGGAGGGAGCGGGGGAAAGGAGGAATTGGGCGGGTAGGGAAAGGGGGAGGGGAATTTCGGGTTGAGGTTGAGGATGGGGTCGAGAGTGAGGGTGAGGAGAAGGAAGGCTGGGGAAGAATGGCATCGGAAAGTGCCCAGGTGGCTAACATAGCAGGGGATATTTGAGTGCCGATCCGGTGGATAAGAGGGGCTGGACGTACCAGGCGAGTTGCTGTCAACGACGTGCGCAGCCAGACCTCCATAGACTCTCAGACATCTCGTCAATGACCCCGACACTCCCTTCCACAAGCTCGCATTCCGCTTTTCCGGGCATCCTCGGATCTCACGGGGCACCTACCTAACGCGAAATATGCTACAATCAGCACTGCTCGCACTCGAATGTTACTCTGACGAAGACTGTGCGCGGCAACTTTACTAGTCTCTCTCTAGTTAGGTATAATCGCCACGATTTTAGTCCCTTTACCGGTTTCTGTCTACCTATTTTGGGTCGGTGGGGTTGAGAACCAAGTTGCCCGCAGCGCGGCATGTCGGGAACTTTAGCTAGCATTGGTGCCGTAAGAGAATGTCTATCGGACTCTTTAGGCCTGTTTGTTAGTCCGATTCTCTTGGTATACAACACTGCCCACAACACAACCCGGTTTTATTTTGTTAGCTTCGTTCTTTGGACAGGGGTCACTAGTACAGCTCAAAATCGGAAAATTAGAACTTTAGCACTAGGAACGCTCTCTCAACGCAATAAACAGACAATACAAGCGACTGGAAGGTATCCATCCACTCGTCTCCTTTGAGATTTGATGATGCCAAGCCTTGGCAAGAACTACGCCTCCCGAAACGGTGCATTTTAGAACTAGTTAGTGGAGATGTCATCTTAAGGATGCGGTACTAGTAAGGCTCGGATTTGGGGCTCGGAACCGCAGTCATTAGACCTGACCCGTCCCACATAATAACCTAATGATAGGCAGTTAAGCTGCCTTGCACCTGATTTCGGAAAGCTAGCAAACATCCGACATGGCCAATCAACCCGGCTCTCCAGTTAGGTACTGTGCACAACACAACATGATGAAGCTCTGTTGAAGTTTCCCTTCGTGAATCATGGGGTATAAAGGCATCGCAACGGCCACCATTTCTCACAAACTCAATCTCGCATACTTTAAGCCATCTCATTGATACCACAACAGCCCTAATATCCAGCTCCGTACCAACCAACATCACTAAAAATGCACTTCACCACAATCATCAGTCTCGCCTTGGTCCCCGCCGGTGCCTTCGCCGCACCGTGAGCCCAATCGGCCGGCGGAGAATGGATCGCCAATAACCATGTCTACCTACAAGTCGGAAGCCGTAAGTCTACCTACAAGTCGTGTCATCTTCACTCATAGCTCCGCTGGCTGACCCTTGTTTCGCCCCCGCTACCTAGTCCGCAATGTCCATGAGGCGTGCACCCTGATGAACACCAACTTCGTCCTCGCCGCTGGCAACGGATGCAAGTACTGGGTCAATGGTCAGGGGGTGATTTTCTACGAAAGTAAGTATTAATGTCACATGCAAACCACATTGTTTGAGGTGGTTACTAACTTGCTTGCTCTAGCGTGCCGTCACACGGGCAGCGCTGTTGAGTGCAAATGATTTATGTCTGTCTTGGGTGGTAGTTCAGACATCCAGCTGGGCGGGGCTTTCCTCGAGACACGAGGGGCTAGGAAGACGAGAAGATCGAAGGCTGAAATGTATCTACCCAAATAGATGATCCGGCCTGGCCCACCTACAGTCAGACCCTACGCACAATAAAGACATTAAGAACTCAACATTAGCTATTACTTCCTCACCTCACCTCCCTTTAACCAAACACCCAACCCAGCCCAGCACCCAACCCCCGACCCTCACCACCAAAACCTAAATGGCGCCGCCCTCCTCCTCCCCGCCCCCGAGGTAACCAAACTCGACGTCGGACCCCCCGGCGAAGTCGCCGCCTTCGTCGGCCCCACTGGCACTTTCGTCGTCGTACTCACAAACGGTGGCTCCGTCGGCTTCGGCCCCCCGGGGGGATACGGCTTCTTGGTGCCATGCTCTGGCCACTCGGTCTCGGTCTCAGTCGCGCAGTACTCGTCTGACTTCGACTTCGACGGGGTTGGGGTCGGCCATGTCGGAGAGATGGACTTTGACGACTTGGAGGAGCTAGAGCTAGGCTTAGGACACCCCGTAGCCGTGACAATTGTCCAGGAGGTCGCGCAGCCGATGCCCTGGCAGCGGGACTCGCAGGGGTGCGAAGTGAATGCTGTGCTGGGGTCGTTGGGACACGCGCAGTGCTGGGTGAGGGTGCTGAGGATGAGGCAGAGGGGGATGGCGCAGGTGCGGCAGAGGTTGGTGGTGGAGGTGATGGTGGGACAGGCGGTTGCGGAGGGGTTGGGCGGCGGGGTGATAGTTGTGTTGTAGTAGCTAGTGTCGGCGGCAGTGGCGGTGGTGATGCTGAGGGTGGGGGGTTAGTGGTGAGTAGACATTTATGGGAGGGGAGTTTGGGAGGGAGAGAGGTGTTTACCCCACGGCAGCGAGCGTGAGAAGCGCAGAGAGGAAGCGCATCGTGGAGTTGAGGCGGGGCGTGGGTAACGAGCGTGGTGCAAAACTTGCAGACGGCTTGGCTCAGCTGCCAGGGAGCCGCCAGGGCGAGACAGTGCTTAATATAAGCTCATTGTACACGCGAGCGCGGACAACGGCGGAACGGCCACGCTTATCGTTCGCAACAAAGCTCACGGTCGGGGTGGCATGCAGCCAGCCAGCCAATATGCTGCACTCTGACAGCCTTGGGCTGCGACAGGATGCAACATTGGCCTGCAAACATGCGAGTGACAGCTGGCGCTGGCCCGTATACGGCCGATGATTGTTGAAATGGTGGTGTGGTGAACTAAGCTTGGTTGATGGCGACCCCGCAAAGGTGCCCTGAATCTGGTTCTCGGATTCGCGGCGATGTCGGGTGACCTGCAAGTGATGCTGGTGCATCGCTGGCGATTGGTTGCGGGGTACCAGTCAAGTATACTGGGCGTGATAATTCTCGTATTCCATGCACCAACGCACCCGCATCAAAGTGCCAGAATTCTTGGCATACCTCAAAAGTCATTCAGCCCTGACTGGACCCTTCGAGCGTCAAAGGGCTCACTGGTGTGACCCGATTCTGGTGTGGCTCGTAATGCTGGTGCGTCAATATTTCGCGTAATTCTTTGTGACCTTTGTTTGTCCTGAAGAGGATCCTGCAATAGTTACCTTCTGGTCGTATTTGCAGGGCCCATTGGTTTTAAACAGCCCACGCCTGGTTTTCCTCTCTGAAGAAGAGCCGATGCTCAACATTGCAAGATACTCCGCCTCATATATCTCCTTCAACCACCTGACCAGAAACTCCTGAAGTCTCTGTCCCTCTTCCTTGACCATCCCAGGCAGCAAAGCATACCAGACATCCCTCAGAAACCGGCGGAACCCGTGGCCCTGACAAAACGGAACCCCGTCCACCTCTGAACCAGGCCCTGTTGCCACTACAATCCCTGCATGGCACCACCATCGGGAAAGTCCTGCATTACAGCTCGACCCATCAGCAGGGGTATCTGTGTGGCGGTTGCCATAGGAAGGGAGATTCCCGGTGGAAGTTGCTCTCGGACCGCGCGATTTAGGGTTGACTCCTGTACCGGCGGACCGACCACCTCGACGTGCAGAAAGACCTGCTTGATCAGTTCCTCCATGCCGGACCATATTTGGGCAAGGTGGAATGGGAAGCTGTACTTCCTTCCAATTGCGTCCTTGAATCTAAGCGGTGGTTTGATCTCTTTCTTCATGTCTTCTTTCACTTTTTTTGTGGCTTCTTTTGTGATGCGCACTCTCAGCTCGGCCTCAACGTTCTTCCTCTCCTCCTGCGCAGCCTTCATCCTCTCTGCGACCTTCTTGTCAATCCCCGGCTCAGCACGCGCCTAATCTATCGCTGTTGCTTTCGCCTATGCTTCAATCTCTTTTCGCCTTACTGGCGGGAAGATGTTTTTGTAAGAACAGACAACATCCAGGTCGGACCAGCGTGGGGTAAGGAAGATCCTGCATGTAGCCACACCTCAGGCAGCCAGACTCCCACCTCCGCACCTGTAACATCGGACTTCTAAACAATATCCAACCAACGCACATCAACTCCCTTTCCCCTGAGCACCTCGATCGGGACGTCGACCAACACGTCTTTACCCGCCTCCCAGTGTTTCCTGTACGGTTCAAGGTCGACCCCTAAACTGCTCAATCTCGGATCCTCCAGCTGCGCAGCTCCCGTCTCGACATCGATGAACAGCAGCGTCCCATCAATAGGATCTTTCCTGGTCTTACTCCAACGCTGAGCGGCAGCCTGATACCGAGGCGGCAGTTCCCCCAATAGCGCCTCCCCATACATAAAGCCAGAAAGGTAGCATTGCCCTATAACGATATACCTCGGCTTCTCTTCTGGCTCGGTGGCAGGTTGAGGCCTCAGAACCAGGGGACGTTGGCAGCCGAGCACAACACAAACCATATCTCCTGGTCGTACCTTCCTCGACCCCATTCCCACGTACCCCTTCGCAGTTCTAAACGGGATCTGACTGCCGTCGATGTAACACCCCAAGTGCGAGCCGTCGGGGGACACCAACATGTCTGCCACATCGCTGTGCTCTAAACCCTTGTGGATAAGATCAATCATCTTTGTCAAGGTCTCAAGTTTCCCGAGGGATAAGTCAAGGAAGGGCCCGTAGGTATCTTGGGTGTTGCCCCACACCAAAGCGCGCGTGTAGGCTTCCAACAAGTTCTTGCTTCCGGGACCGTCGTATGGTATAGTTGAGGAACCGGGTGGAATGGATTGCCGAATCGTGTCCCGGATGATCGGATCTTGTGATTCATACGGGGACGGGGGTCTCTGATCGAATTCCTCGAGAAATGGAGATGCGTACGTGGAATCTTTAATAGTATCCAGAATGACACCGGCGACAGAGAGAGTGCTTTCCTGCACCGAGATATGCGACCCGATGGGGCCGCTGGCGCGGAAGCAAAGCACCCAGTCGTTGCGGCTGTTTTCGATCCCAAGCGTTGGTGACCAGTCAGGAACCCAGCTAGGGCCAGTCTGGGGGGAGCACAATTCACATTCCGCGAGGACTGACGAGTCCTTCATGCCCTGTAGATAGCGCACCACTGCATCTTTGAAGACCTCCATCTTGGGCCGCGAGTAGTCGGCTGCTATGTCGAGTCGCTGTTCCTCAGGTCGCAGCATGTTGAGTACGGCGTATATCCTATCCCGGTCGTCTTGACATTTGATCGAGTGAAGCGCAAAGCGAAGCTTCCTCAGGGAAACTGGGAAGTTCCTTGTCATGTTGTAAACGGCATAGCGCCGCAAACGGGCGCCATTGTAGTCCCACAAGATGTCATCGTCGGCATCCCACGGCACATGGAGGCAGGAGATCCATATTTCGAATCGCACCCATGGAAATTGGCGGGTACCGCACATCAGCAGGCCCGAGTGTCGTGAAAGGTAGGCCTCTTGACGGACCCAGAGACGTTCGAACCACGGTCTAAGTATAAAGTTTGAGAGGGCCGCCACTTCCCGCTCGGCATGATAGAGCGGTTCCGAAGGGCTGTACCACCCCGAGTCTTCCCATGACCCGCGAATCGGTTTAAAGCTGTTGGCAGTTTCAGTGAGCTGGACCTTTTCGCTCACGTCGTAAATCAGTTGCATGGCGTAGTCGCTATCGTTTTCCTCTGGGCCGACCCAATAAACGACCGTCTTAGCGAGACGGAACACATCACCCATCAGCGCTACTTGTCTGCTTCGCTCGCTAGTGTTGGACTGGTCGATACATATTGCGTCAACCCACAACACCGAGGGTTCATCTGCGTGTCGAAGGTGCCGCATCGCAATTGAGAGATTCTGCGTCACAGAAAGGGTCCTCTCCCCAATCCAAATGGTCGCTGGGTTGTCGCGCGTGCCCCAGACGTAGGACAGGGCCTGGAAGGAGGTGTCGAAGCAACCCGGAGTTTCGAGCTCCTCGATTGTGCCCTCTTGGATTTCGATGCGGAGTTCATCGTCAAACTGTCCCGGCAAGAGACACAGGAGACGGAGCGGACGCTGACTCTTCAATCCAGGCGCGAGAGACTGCGGTTCGGAATTGAGCGTGTCATTCCGGTAGAGCGGCACGTACTCATACGGCAGATGCGGTGCGTCGCACATGGTGGAAGCAGAAAATGATGGATAAGGCAGAGGTGTCGAAGGCCCCAAATGCGGCCTCCATCCGATGCCGTCACATGGTGCAGTGATGTCTGTCAAATTACGTAATCGCTCCTTGGCGCCGCGGAATTGTGGCTAGGGCTCAAGCTCTCGGACCTCCACCTTACGCTCTCGAATTTCCGGCCGCGATAGTCTTAGTCGGCAGCAATAGCGTTGACAGAAATGCCGCTGGCTCTCTCGACAGCAGCAACACTAAAGGAGATGCCTTATGGATGGAGGGACGTAGTCAGACTATAAGAGAGTAGTGTTTCTGACACGAATCGCACCTGAAGCCAACTTGAGCGACCGATAGCACTAGTAATGTGAGAATTGATCTGCTGATAGCGATGGTGGAAAGAGCCCAGTTGTTACTAGAGGGGACGGCGGACTGGAAGAAGAATGCTAGTTTGTCCCCGAGGCTACCGGCCTCATAGAAGAGCAACTCACCCCTACCAGAGTTGGGCGAGCCTTTGACACCAGATCTTGAGGGAACAGAAGGGGATTGTCGAGGCTATGATCGAGGCTATGACCTGTAGCGGGGCTGTAGCCAGAGGGACCGAGGTTGCCGTGCTCGGCTTTGTGGAAATCTCAGCATCGCTTGTGCTAAAGGCAGTCACCATACGTTCCGGACGCTTCCGACAGACCCTGTGCCACGCCTCACCGCAAGGTACAAATAAATCATTCAAAACTCTGGCAAAATTACAAAATCCAGCCCCAAAAGTCTTAAGACAAGCCAACGTCTCCGCACAACCTAAGCCCTTTATTCCATCAGAGCACACCCAGCTCACTTCCAGCTCTCACCCTGATTCCTCCTTTCCCCTTCTCCCCTTCCCTTGCCTTCTTCCCCTTCGTTTTAGCCACCTGGCTACTGACTTGTGCCGAGCAGAGGAACCAAGAGTTGCGCGGTCAAAATCAATCACCATGGAGCCGACGTTAACGAGCTTTTGGACTATCGGACGGGATCGATACAAGTCAACCAGGTCGCCTATCCGACCACCATCCTCGGCTGCCTCCTAACCGACATTGACAGCTCTAGGCTTCTCCCACTGGCCTGGCTGCTAGATTAACACACCAGCGGCCAGCTACCGCAGCCGCTCTCAGTGCGCGATGGCCCGATCAGAGAGTGCTTACGCCTGCTTGGAGAGCATGATACGGTACACCTCGGCAGCAGCGATGGAGTTGGGGATTTTGCCGTCACGGTTCTTGGCCTTTTTAGTGAAGGGCTCGATGTGAGGGGAGAGACAACGTTCCGAGGCGGGTCTCGAGTTTCTGTCGCAGGAAGCTTCGGCGCTCTGACGTGGCTTCACTAAGGGAAACAACATCATGTCGGAGGTGGGCAGCAATCGTGGTGTATTAGTGTGTTGTGTATCCGGAAGGAAGGCTGTGGCCAGAGGACTGGCTGGAAATACCACCAGGGAGGTCGGGTTAGGCCCTATACCTCCCACACTCCTCAGACAGACCTAGCCTACAGAAAAGAAGCTATTCCCAACTATCTATATCCGTCTATCCATCTTCCTGTCCTTTCTGCGTGAGATCCCCCTCGAAACCTGTCATATCTGTCGTCTCAAGGCCGGTCTGATTACCACCGTGAATAGCTTTCGCATTATGTCCTTGCATTTGAGCTCCCGGAGATCCGGGATGGCCAGGGCTCTCTTCTAGACAAATTCCCGCAAATAGTTCTGGCCGTACTTCCCCACGGCAACGTTGGCGTAGCCACCGCGTTCGTCCTTCCCGTAGTGTGTCCCGACGACGCGCGTACCAGGCGGTTCCTCGACAAGAGGCGACCCGGTCTAGCCTCCCATCGAATACCAATACATGTGCGGCCCCTTCTCCAGCTCGGCGCTATCGATTCCGGCCAACTAGATGTACCTTTGAGCACCCGCTTCCCCGCCAAGTGAGCGGTCGCAACGGTACCCGACGGCCATCAAAGGGCAACGACAGGCGAGGGGTGCTTCCAACACATCGAGCGCCGGAATCTTCCCCCTGAAGCCCGGGACGACGGAGAAGAATCCCGCGTCGGCGCGACGGTCGCCCTGGCTATTCCACTTGTGCGGTGCAAGTGCGCGATGGCTTCTGCAAGCCTGCACATGCCATTTCTTGAGCGATTCCTTGCCGTTGTAGCATCATAAAAGGCGTGCGAGAGGAAAACACAGCACACGACGGCAGGCGCAGACGAGAAGGTGGTCGGATCCCCAATGGTATTGCGCTTGAGCGTTCTAAGCCAGCTCAAATTCTGAGCTGGTATTACGTACCGCTATATTATGGCTTCCCCTCAGAAAGCCTGGCCATTGTTCCCGCAAAAATCTGGCCTGCCATTTACTGTTCTCGGAAGGGTGGAACTTTACCGTTGGGCGCTGCACTTGCCTGTCTTGGTACGCATCGCAAATATGGTCCGAGGACCTGTTCGTGTCAGCCTTGCTCCTCGTTTTTGAGTTGCCAGTAGCCACCCCGCCTAAAAAAATATACTGGAGTCGGCACCTTGGGCATGCGCCGGCCCGCCATTTTCTAGATGGCGAGACCGGCAAGGCCGCCGAGGAGGAAGGGCGTGGCCGTGGCCACAGCCAACCGCAGGGGCGCATTCGCTTCGCTGGCCGTGTTGCTAAGGCGTGTGTGATGTGCGGTTATGGTGTCAACAGGATGTGTGTCGAAATCCTTCTTCACCTTGAGGACGCTGTTGCCAGTGCGACTGACGACATCGAAATCGCCATCATCAGGCCTGGCGTATGTGGGCGTGTCTACCATGTTTTAGCAAGCGAAAAACAAAAGCGCAAAAAGGTGGAGAAGCCTACATTTGAAGACGGTTTGATCGTCTCAGCGATCATCTCGTCAAGCTCTTTGATCGCTGGCAGGGTGTCGCGATTGAGAGTCGATATGTCTTGATTAGGAGTGACATCGTCGTCGCGAGGGAAGAGGTTGCGATCGGGAGAGGAGAATGACTTGTCGCATTTGCGAGTGGGCAGGGAGGGGGAGCCATTTTCTATTCCGGAATGGGAATTTGCCAGTGATTGTGGATGTGGCTGCGATGCGGCTCGAGATGCGGCTTGGTGTTGCAGCTCTCAGTGCGGATTGAGTGGTGGAGAAGAGGAAAAAAGTGTGGGCGGTAAGAAGGGTATGTAAATTTTAGGGTTCAAAAGAATGTACAGCCACGTGGACAGTGCACCCGGATTTCTTCTTTGAGCAGCTTTCTTAGTTTCACGCCCTTGGGAACTTTCTCTCAAGCCTTATAGCGACTCTCCCTCCCTCATATTGGCCGACAGGCGCGCAGCCCCAGCACACTTTGTGAGAGATCCGCCGCTCGATCAACCCAGCCCGAGAGCCGCGCGCATAATGGAGCGCCTTCAAGACCACCGAGGCCCTCCGGGTGACCTTGATCGAATGGCGAACGACGATCATCCCTACCGGCGCAGTAGATACAGTCGGCACAGCAGATACTGCCAGCGACCGACGGCGAAGACCGTCCCTCATGTTTCTGCCGGAAGAGCTCCTGGTGGAAATCGCGGAGTACGTCGTTGACTTTTCAGAACGGCGTGGCACATTCGACTGGGACGAAGACCAATTTGACTGGAGCTCGGACGAACCTGAAGACAGCGGACATTTTGAGCACATGCCTCCAGAGCAGCCTATCCTGAAACTGCGCCTGGTGTGCAGGGTCTGGGCCAGAATTACAACACCGATTCTGGCGCAGGCCTGGTTTTCGGACCTGACAGTCCTCCTCCATCGGCCCTGCCTCAACAACTTACTCGAGATTTCGAACCATGAGGTATTCCGTCACGCAGTCCAATCCCTGACAATTGGAGTGAATAGCCTCCGACCCGAACCGATGGTTCCAAAGGAGTGGCGTCTTTGGGCCTTCAATGTCACTGGATACATCAGAGCATGGGAAGATCAACAGCACATAATGGCGTCCGGTCTTAATACGCATTACCTATCCGAGGTTTGTCAAACTTCCCCAATTTGAAAGACGTAACTGTCTGCCAAATTGACTTCGACAACACCGTAACATGGGGCTGGGTGGCATTATTAAAGGAGATCAGGCACCCGTTACCCCTCGAGTCCGCGAAATGGGATAGCTAGGGGGACGTCGAATTTGTCGCTGGGGCTATCGGTACTGTTGTTATGGCTATCACCAGAAGCGGCGTCTATCTAGATCGCTTTGTTCTGCACATGGATGATTGTTGGGACGTCCGCCCGCCGCCGCCCAGTTCACCCACAGCGCGGATTGGGAACGTCGTCAAGAACTATATACAATTCAACCCGACAAAGATAACAAACCTGGAAATCACACCAATGACCCTTGTTGATGGCCCAAATCCTCGAGCGCTGTGGCTCGGGGAAATACCAAGCTTCATGGGTATGTTCTCGAACCTCCAGACTCTGAATATCGACTTCGCACATAAGAGAACCACCCGAAAGGCGCTAGACGTCCTAGCTGGGGAGGTTTCACTGCCCAGACTGCAAAGTCTATCCTTGAAGCACTTGGAATGCGAAGGTTCGACGCTACTGGGGATGCTAAAAGCGCACCAAGAGCTCAAGTCGGTATATCTTGTGGAAGTCTGCTTCGACCGGCTTAAGGATTGGACGAGTTTCCTCGTTGGCGCTCGTGTCGATGTCCTTAACCTTTGCACGGTTACGATGGAGGAGTGCGAGTATCATCGGGGCAAGTGGGTTGTATGCTCTAAACTACCATACAATGGCCACATTTTGTGGAACTTCCAGGAAGGTGGACATATCGACGGTGACATTCATTACATCTTGCACACCTTCTCTGAGGAATTCTTCTAGAATCCTTAGTACGTCGACCAAAAGAAAGCACAAGCCAACTGTGTACAACTTCCAGAGCACACAAGCTCTTGCCCTCTGGAGACCCAGAACGAATCGCTCAGAAATCAAGAGACTTTGCTGCGCGCATAGGGCTCATAGTACAAAACACCTCTCAAGACACAAAATGGTTCTAGGGCAGTACCGTCGACCAATGTACCACCTTTCGACGCCAGCCCTCTGAGCACCAATTTCGAGCAAACGATCCAGCTCTAATAAGAATGCAGAGGTTGGGACTGGTGGGAGCGACGAAGTCTGATGTGCCAAAGATAGTAGATAAAGTCAGATGTAATGATATTGTTGATTCATGTCTCCTACTGACCGATTTTGAAGAAGTTATGTTCTGTCCTACCATTCTACTAGCATTTACCTATGCTTTGTCCGTAACACGCCTCTTCTTGCTGACCAGCTCTGCGATCGGCTCTGAGAGTACCTACAGAGCCGACTGGAGGCGGTGCTCGTGCCAATCCGCCCAAATACAAACCATAGGAGTACCAGGAGTGCAGCTGCTGACTGTCGGCTCTGGTGCGTGATCGCGTTGACGGCGAGGCAGCTTCTCAAAATGAGCTAACCATATGCCTGCCACTGCAGAACCGGGGCTGGTTTTCCTGTGCACTCTACCAAGCGACAAAATAGCGGAACCCCGCATGCATCATGCTATGAGGATGCGTGGGTGCCTGAGAAATGCGTTTGAGGGCTCTGGCCAGTTGGAAGGTGCGAGTTGCTGCCTGAGGCACCGACATTTCCCAACAATGCTGTGTGCTGCCAGGGCTGCGCCCGGAAATCGCGCGCGCGCGCCTAACTCACCTGCGCACTTCAGTCGGCTGGACATTCCCACAGCTTTTTGAATCATCAACCACGATGGATCCCTTGACCAGCCTCAGTTTGGCGAGCGGGATCATCCAGATCACTGATTTCAGCTGCAAGCTCATCAGAAACGGCTACCAGCTCTATTCGCGTGGTTCAACTGAGGAGAATGACGATATTGAGCAAGTGACAAAAGACCTCAGGAGCCTTGCGTTGAACCTCACCACCACCCTTTCGTCAAGCTCGACGCCCTCCGATCAGCTGAGAGAAGAAGAGCGCGTAGGTTGAAGGCAGCATAATCTGCGATGAAACGTTGAGGCACTGATGTGAATCAACATGTGGCAGATGCTCTTACAGCTCGCCGGCGATACGGCAAATGTTGCGGATGAACTGGCCCTGCTGCTAGACGCATCGAGTGTGCGAGATACGACTTCCTCTGGCTCCCAAGCGCGGAAGAGAGTCAGAGTCGCATGGACGATCAAGGCGTTAGCCAATCAGCCGAAGGTTCCTGGCTTGGTCAAGAAGCTCGAGACGTATCGAAACGAGCTTGTCCTCCGTGTTGTCGTGTCGCTGAAGCTGAACGCCAACCTGCACAAGGCTAGGGAGGACGCAAGATTCGGTACCCTTGAGACCTTGACAAGGAGAATCGCTGAGGACTTATTGGCAAACACCTCCTACTTTACCACGGGTCTCGGCAGGCTCCAAGAGGGTCAAGAGACCGAGTCTGAACTGGCAAGAATCCGCCACGAGGAGACTATTGCCGCCATCGCAACGCTTCAAGGGACTAATGCGACCAATCTTTCATCAGAGCTGACTGATCGCTCACTGGTAGATCTCTCCAAGATTCAACATGATGTTCTCGACCTCCTGTGGTTCCGTTTCATGACAGATCGGCAAGAAGAGATCTCAGCACCGTACAAGGCCACCTTTGGGTGGAGCCACGCAGCGAGGACGGGCGGCGGCGGAACCGGTAGCAATCATCTCGCCTCATGGCTCGTGCAAGGAACCGGCATCTATTGGGTCAATGGGAAGGCGGGCTCTGGGAAGTCTACGTTTATGAAACACATGGCAACGGACCCCCAAACTGCGACGCTGTTACAGGAGTGGGCCGGTGAAGACACCACTCTCTTATGCGCCCAATTCTTCTTCTGGGCGGCCGGCACCAGGCTTCAAAAGTCACAGGAGGGTCTACTACGGACTATCCTCCACGAGAGCCTTAGCCGCAACCCCGAGCTCATCCCGGTCGTCTTCCCTACTCACTCCCGTCAACTCTCAAGGCGTTCCCTATTGGTCGGCGAGCCATCGCTCGCGGAACTCAAGGCGGCCTTCTCGATACTCATGACGCAGCGGGTTTCATCCCTCCACATCTGCCTCTTCATCGATGGCGTGGACGAATATGACGGCGATCACATCGAGCTTCTTGAGTACCTGGACAAACTCGTGTCGGCCCGTGTGAAGTTTGTCCTCTCGAGCCGCCCGACACCCTCATGCGTGGAGGCCTTTGCCGGCTGCCCTTCAATTCGGCTGCAAGACTTCACCCGGCCAGACATCGTATTCTTCGTGGTTGGCAGCCTACTCTCAAAGCGCTCCTTTGCGGCCATGGCGGCAGAACGGCTAGAGGAGGTCGGGGAGCTCTTCCGAGAAATTGTGGACAAGGCATCGGGTGTGTTCCTATGGGTCATTCTCGTCGTCAAGGCGCTACGGGCGGCTGCAGACAACCTCGACAGTATTGCGGATTTGCGTACGCGCGTCGACGAGCTCCCAGCCGACCTCGACAGGCTATATGCCGACATGTTGGCCAAGATGGACCCGGTGTACCGGCGCCAGGCCGCCATGCTCCTCCAGATCATGTATCAGAGCACCCGGATACCGTCCAAGAAACCCATGAGCGCGCTTCGCTTGTCCTTTGCCATTGAGGGCGACAGCGACGTTGGCGTGGCTATTGACGCTGAGATGCGCCCGCTAACGGGCGAGGAGAAAGGAAGACGGTGTCAGGCGATGCAAGCCATGATCCGCAGCCGCTGCTGCGGCCTGCTGGAGACGAATGCCGAGTTGCATGTTGCTCCGAGTGGCCGATCACCAGATTCAAGAGGATCGTTGCGCGAGAGGCTTATTACTCGTTCGGTCTACCTGCGACCGAGTCAGCAGCCGGTTGTAAGCCCGACAAGTAGGGGGCTACTTGAGGTGGTCGCCATGACAGGGATCTCGGCCGACGGCGAGCTACTTCCACTGGTCGAAGGACTTCGCTCCACGTGGCTGAATGGCGAGGACGAGGGCGATGACGGCGAGGGGCACCACAATGATGGCAATCATATGGTGACAGAGGCGGGAAGTCTCGAAGTGCACTTCCTGCACAAATCCGTCATTGACTTCTTGGAGCAGCCGCAGGTTTGGGAAACTCTCGATGGCTTTGTGGGGGGACTCGACTTTAACGCCGGCCGCGCGCTCGCTGTTGCGTCGCTGCGCGAGCTAAAGGCCACGCCACCTGAACTTGGCATGGTGCTCGTGGAGGACAATGAGCCAAGTCACGTGTGGTATACAATGAAGAGGGCACTTCAGGAGTGCGCTTTGGTCGAGGAGTCGACCGGCGAGGCACAGGAAATGGTTCTGGATGTGCTTGACGAAGTCATGGACTACCACTGGCGGTGTATCGGCGGTTGACGACCACACAATGCAAAGTCTCTCGACAAAATGGCACACTGGTCGTACCAGTTTGATTGCGGAATCGGCCACTGCGACTCCATGTTTACCATGGCCTGCCTTTTTGGGCTCCAGAGATATGTCTCGCAGGCGGTCGAGGATGATCCCCGCAAGGCACAACTGGCGCTGGAACACATCGTGGTAAATGCGGTAATAGACGAAAGAGGTTTTTCCCTGGACATCATTGAATTGTGTTTGAAGCACGGGGCGGACGTGAACCGCCCGTTCCACAAAGGCCTGTCGCCTTGGCAGGTCGTCCTATCACGTTGCAATCCACGGACAGTAGTGCTGTCGGAGAACTTCGCGATGGTTTTTCACCGGATGCTGGACGCCGGGGCTGATGTGGCTAGTGGGCTGGAGGAGGTCATATTCAGCCCTGAACACTCAGGGAACTTCCGCATCCAACGCTCGCCGTTGGAAGTTTTGCGGGAACGCTTCCTCGATGCGGCAGGGGGGCAGAGCAGGCCGAGCTCGGCCCGAAAGATAAACATGATATTAAGGAAGCTTACGAGGCATGTCATTGAAAAAGGGGGGCTCTACCATCATACCGTCGAGAAACAGGTTGCTTGTCTCGACGGCGTGATGATCGTATGGGATATTGCGGATCCCGTGGTTGCGAGGGAGGTGTGGGATGAATTCCAGGGTGATGACGGAAGCTAAGAACTGGACAGCTAAGGTTTTGAGGGTTTCGGATCGCTCGTTTTGTGGAGTCTGTTCTGACGAACCGGTGGTCTGGGTTGGAAAGGATCGGCTATTTTTATTCCTGTCTGGATCGGGATTTCAAGCTCAGCTGGAACCCGATGCTAAATAGCTTCACTTTGGTTATTGAGCGGGACAGGCGGGCGCGGACCACCGGCAACGAGCAACGAGTTCCTCCAGCCTTGGCGCCCACACTTCACACCCTTCCTATTTTTACAGGCACGCCCAGCAGCCTTACCTATGGCTCAGCCACCTAACTTAGTAGAGTGCGGAACGACTTCCAGAGACCTCTCCCAACAACCACCAGTAAACGTGGCTCTGTTGATTCGTTAGATATAGGCCAATATCGGACTAGACTGCAAGCGCTGTTGGAAGAAGCCTTATTAGAGATCAAGCGCTTAGAGATTTCAGAAGCTCATTCTTAGGCGAATCACCCAGGTAGGGAATAGCTGATTGCTCATTCGTAGGTAGGTTGAGAAAGCCCAGCCTGGGTGGGTAATTAGCTCCATTGATGAATAGGTAAGTTCCACATTCTCTTTTCTTTTCTTCTTTTTAGACTCGAACAGTGATCAAATGGCGAGGCATCACCTATCTACCTAACTAGTTACAAGATATGTAATGCTTCATGGCCGCATTCGCACTACAATACCCGCGTTCCGAATTGGTTTCTCCACACCCCCAACAGTCATGGCCTGCCGTTGATGCCCTTCGCCCTCTCAGACCGCTATCTAGGCAATAACCCACTCTACACACTGATTCTCCTCTCGAAGCCGTCAATTCTACTCGCACTTCTCCTCAGAAACATCAACAGGCTCAGCGTCTGGCAAAATGTCACTGCAAATCCCGCAAGGATCCAGGTGCTCCGCCCACGCCATGTCCCACTCGTCAAGATCGCATTTTTCGCCCGAGCCCAAGGCGCACGGGCAATATTTGAAGCCGGCGCCGCCGAAATGGCCGCAGGTGTGGGTGAAGTAGGTCCTGGTGCACATCTTGGCTGTTCGCCTGGGTGTGCTCCCTGGACGGTCAGGTAGTCTGGGTGATGCGAACTTGAGAAGCTGTCCTGTTGAAGGTGCTGATTGGGATCTCGCTCGGCGGCACGAGCTGGCACGTGGGACCTTCTTGTTGATGTCGAGATGTGGAGGTTTGTAGCACGAGAAAATGCTGTGATGTAGCGTGGCTGGCGGGGTTGGGGGCGCTTTTCCGGGGATGAATTAACCGCGATTGTGTTCTTGGAGAGCGGTTTCATCAAGCCATACGATCGAGATCGAGATCTGTCGGGGGAGTTCAGGAAAGGTTCGCAGATGTTTAGGCGGGGTGGAAAGGCTGGAGGGGGAAATATAGTTTCGATATCTGCCTTTGAGAGCCGAGGATGGGAGGCGTGGTTCGTCAAGGTTCGGCATATCCGTCTCTTGATAAACCTTCAGCTTCCAGGGACAAACCGTCCAATGTGAATGCCGGCTTCGTTATCTACTGCTAATGATAATTCCTTGAACCAGTTGGCCGACGGAGCTGCGATTTACCTCCAGTCATATACATACACACGCCCGGTTATTGACCGAAACAGTGCTTTTGTTGGCGGGCGAAGTTTCAACTCTAAACTAGCGACGAAAAAGATGTGACTCTGGCAACCATACATCCATGTCCAGCACTCAGTTGCTCGTACAACAACCTCCCGCTTCCGAACTAAAAGCGTTCCAAATAATATACTTGCATCGTCCGCATGTTTGACATAGAAATTCGTCTCAATGAAACCAAGCATCTCGTTGAGCTCGAGTGTCCCGCTCCAGCATCGCGCACCTTGAACGTCGTAGCGGAGAAACCGTAGCGTGACAAAAACTGCTCGCCATCAACCGAACATAGCTGAGCTGCGCTATCATGATGTTCAAACAAGCCAGCCAGAGAAAAGACACCTGCACGGTGTGGTCCCTTGGCACTCCAAATACAAGACTGTATTATCACTCAAAATAACTGCCTACCTATAATACTATCTCCCGTCCCGCCATCCTTACCGAAACCAAACCGTCCACGGGCACCTAATGATCCTCCCTACCCGGGACCCTCCCCTCCCGGAAAACCCCTTAGCTACCACTAGCATCACTCGGAGTCATCAGAAGTGTGGCTAGTGTAGCCTGGGCAGTCGTAGGGATATTCTTCCCACTGCACATCCCAGTTTTTCGTGCTGCACTCGGTGCCTGATCGTCCTGCTGCAGGGCACGGCTTGGTAGTCTTGCCGGCGCCGTGACCGCATTTGTAAGTCCAGTAGATTCTGGTGCACATTTTATCGGTTAGGTTGGTGGTGTTGACTGTGGTGGTTGATGGACTGGCAGAGGAGGTGTTAGCTTGAGCTTGATAGTAGGTTCGTTGTGCGGTGGACTTGCAATGTGAAGGTCTCGATGACAGAGCTTGGAAGGGGTTGGGTCTTGGAGATGGAGAAGATAGTTGTTGGCTTTCTGGTGTTGATGATTCTGGTGATGAGTGAGAAAGTGAGAAGTCGAGGGCTGCTTTGCAGAACTGCGATGTGTTGAGAGTTTATTCGTGAGCTCTATAGGGCTGGGTGCTTGCTACTTATACTACGAAGCATGGACCTCGAACCTAGACATACCTTGGGTTCCTGGGCTAGGGAACCAGCAGTGCTCGAATGGGGTTCCGGGCTCTTGAGTTGGGAAACTTAGGTTCAGGTGTCGTCCTGATTCAGGCCCCGTCCGAACCATGAGTCAACTAGCTGAGCTGCGAAAATTGATATGAAAAGGTCGCCCAATTCAGTATTTTCCGAAATCGGATGGTGAATCATTGGTGGCAATGCGATCTATGCAGTCTAAATGGTAATACATTCTATAATTCATCCGGCCATGCGTGTCTAATTCCGTCCGAAGCAAAAAATGTTTTATCCCAAACCCAACATCCCAGTATACTCACCTCTCAGACTATACAATGTACGACGCCTCAACGAGGAACGCCATCGTAAACTTGATGTGCCGCAGCACCGTATCCCACTGGAGCTGATCATACGACTGCCAGCAAAATTAGCATAATCCTCTTCCCCGTCCCCGGACAGTCATCTCTCCTCCGGAAGAAAACTCACATCACTCTCATCATGCACCCTGTGCGCAGTGTTGTAATACTCATCGCACACATAAGCCGCCGCTGTTGAATCATCCGAGTTAGCCCCTTCCCTCCCCTCTCACACCGGATAGATAAGTTAGAGGACTCACGAAAGCCATTATTCCTCGCCGAATTGTGATCCGAGCACGCACTACTCCTGCACCGATCCGCCGTCGTCGGCCCCGTATACGCCTCGGCCACCAGCCTCACATAATCCGTCAGCGCCGGATCCACATAGTCCGTATAGATCGAGATCTTCCCACTCGGCGAATACCCCGCCATATCAGTATTCACCATGGCCAAGACATTCTTCTTGTCGGCCTTGTAGGACTCAAACACCTCCTTGGATCCGAGCATGCCACCCTCCTCGCCGGCGTAGAAGTGGAACTCGAGGGTGTTTTGGGGGGTGTACTTTGCTGCAGCGAGGATGCGCAGGGACTCGAGGAGGACGACGGTGCCGGAGGCGTTGTCGATGGCGCCGGGGCCGCGCTCGTTGACGCCGCGGCCAGTGGAGTCGAAGTGGGCGCCGACGATGACGAGGGAGGTGGGCGAGGAGGAGCCGGGGATGCGCACGATGATGGAGGGCTGGTTGAACTTGGCGTGCGGGAATTGGGAGACGGTGATGGCGGAGTTGGGGGCTGCGACGGTCTTGACGGTGTCGAAGAGCCAGGTTGCGGCTTGGGTGCCGTATTCGGTTTTGTAGTGGCGGGTGTGGAAGCTGGGGGGTTAGTTTCTAGTTGGAAATGGGAAGGGGGTGGGGAGACATACTCGGTCAGAGTCTTGGCCCAGCTTTGGGGCTGCGTGGTTGAGAGTTGGGCAATCAGAGGGTCGGCCTCGGCTTTGTGGGAGATGTTGGTGGGATAGGTGATGGCTCTTGCGCTGAGGCTTGGCACTTCGCCGTTGTCGGGTGTTCTGATGATTTTGAGAACCTCGGCATCCTTGATATCAGTAATGTCGATGAACTTGATTCCTTTTGCCCGATATTCGGTGATCTTTTGTTCATCTGTGACCCAGGTACCGGCATCGGATGGAGAAGTGACGATGAGAGATAGCCCAGCGTCAGGGGCCGAGGGTGCTGCGCTGACGAGGCAGGCCGAACCGGCGACAAGAGAAAAGAGAGTTTGAGACCGCATTTTGATGATGTTCGAAGTGACTTGATGAGTTGTGCCTGCGTGCAAAACAGAAACTTGGCTTCCTCAATGTTGGGCTTATATAGGGAGGTACTTGCGTGCTTTATCTCCTTCCACATAGGAATTGCCCAAAGGACAGTCTGGTGTTCTGTGCCGCGTTGCGCGTCTTCGTTCCATCGCGCCATGGTGTTTCCGGAGCCAGGCGCAGCGTCGAGTCGCAATAGGGTTGTGCCCATGCCCGGGCACATGTGGCGGCCGAGGCGTTTTTGGTTCCTTTGTCAATGCAAACCTGCCCTTTTGGGAGATTCTAGAAGTCCACGCTGACACTTTCCTGATTTTGGCCCAAGAACCACGTTTTGATCGTCGCATGATCAGATCCGCCAAACCCCTGACAGGGGTTGAGCTCTGTGCCGCAATCGTGCAGCGCGGGCATGACCAGCCTCAATCCAGTGCAACGCTGCACCTTGCCTCGTGAACCGATCGCGGATATGCCCATATGCCCGCGGTGGACTTCAGACTGTTTCTCGATGATCCCATCGGCCTTGTGCGAAGGAAGGGGCTGCCGCTGTCAAAACCAGGCACTGGGGACGCTTGTTTTGTTGAGGGTCGGCGTCCAATGAAGAATGAGCATTCCCGAGCGCCAAGAACATTGTTAAAGTGGGGCACAAAATGGCGGAAGCGGTCGAATTCGCACATCAACTGGTAATCAATGGCACAATAGGTTTGTAATCTAAAAA